>SDBT01007268.1_pt1 | contig 18265 bp, 16 predicted proteins | sample 2277101 | NCBI WGS metagenome assembly SDBT01 (sample SAMN10404973, study PRJNA504765) | marine sediment metagenome | isolation source: marine sediment core GS10_PC15, 103 cmbsf | place: Arctic Ocean: Southern Knipovich Ridge | collected 2010
CCTACATTATGCATTTGTTTGGATTTATCCTAAACAGGCGGCAGACCGGCTATCCTGTTTAATGAAAAAATAATGGGAATCTTTGCCTTTACCAAGAAAAAATGCTACAACGCAAATTCCTCATTTATATAAAGATCTTGTTATTAGTGAAACTCTATGATAGCATTAATTTTTAAGGCAGAGGAAATTATCGAAGATCCTTAAAGTCATTAACCTGGGGAAGGTTTGACGATGGAAAGGGTAAAGATAGAACAGATTAAGGAGAGGGATCTGGTAGAGAGCATTTTCCTGGTGAAAAGCAAGACTCTGGCAGTGGCGAAGAGCGGGAAACCTTACCTGAGCCTGGTGTTTATGGACAGTAGCGGAGAGATTGAGGGGAGAGTCTGGGAGGAGGCGGAGGAGGTTTCCCAGCTATTTGATCAGGACGACTTTATAAAGCTCAGGGGAAAGGTAGTAAACTATCAGGGGCAGCTCCAGATAGTTATCAGCCAGATTAAAAGATACGACGAGGGGGAATTGGAGCTAAAAGAGTTTCAACCTACTACGGAAAGAGACACCGAGCGAATGTTCCAGGAGCTTAAGGAAATAGCTGACCAGGTAAAGGATCAGCATTTAGGGAAGCTTTTGCACTTGATATTTGAGGATGAAAGGATCGCCAAGCTCTTCAAAATCGCCCCGGCTGCCAAAAGCATGCACCATGCCTACCTCGGGGGACTGCTGGAACATACCCTCTCGGTAGCCCAGCTGATCCTGCTTGTCTCCAAACAATACCAGAATATCAATGAGGACCTCCTTTTAGCCGGGGGTATCCTCCACGATATCGGCAAGATCTATGAGCTTACCTATGATCGCGCCTTTAACTATTCCGATAAGGGAAAGCTGATCGGTCATATCGTTATCGGGGCAGAGCTAATCGAGGAGAAGATCAAGGGTCTCCCTGATTTCCCGGCCGAATTGGCCATGCTCCTTAAACACATGATCCTCAGCCACCACGGCCAATACGAATTTGGTTCACCTAAAAGACCCAAGATAGTAGAGGCAATAATCCTCTACTTTCTGGAGGATATGGACTCAAAGGTGAGCAGTGTTCAGTCCCTGATTAAAAAGGAGAGGGAAACCGGGTCTAAGTGGACCAGTTATCATCGTCTCTATGATCGCTATATCTACAAAGGAGAAAAAAACAACGATTAGATTAAACCTGCTGTCAGGCTAAAAAATTGACAGAAAAGGGCTTTTTAGTTATTAACTAATTAAGAGAACTTACCTAAGTTATTACCTATGGAAGCTGGAAGTCTCAAAGATACCAGCCTTCCCCAACTCCTCCTCGATTTCTATACCTCAGGTGAAACCGGGATCCTGCGGTTGAAGCAGGGAAAGGTGTTAAAATCCATATATTTTATGATGGGGATGCCTATCTTTGCTTCTTCTTCTGAGGAAGATGACCGGATGGGGGAAATGCTTTGCCGCAAAAAGATCATTACCGATTATCAGCTCAGGGAATGCCTTGCGGAGTCTGAGATTGCCAAGAAAAAACTGGGCACGGTTCTTGTGGAAAAGGGCCTTTTGAAGCCCGAGGGCCTAGTAGTGGCTGTTGTTGATCAGGTAGAGGAGATTATTTACAGCCTGTTTGGATGGGAGGAGGGAGAATATAGCTTTGTCCGTGGGGAGCAAATGGGCGACGATGTGATTCCCCTGGATATGAGTGCCGTCAACCTGATAATGGAGGGAATCAGAAGAGAGTGCTCGATAGAGAAGCTAAAGAGAATTTTGGGGTCTCCCCGTAGGATTCTGACCACCACCACTGATCCCAAGTACCGATTCAAGGAGCTTCAATTAACTCCCAACGAGTCAAAGGTTATTGAACTGGTGGATAATAGCCGAAGCATTGGTGAAATCCTGGAGGAAAGCGGGGTAGGCGAATTGGAATCCTGTCAGGCGCTGGCTGGCCTGTTGCTGCTTAAGACCCTGGAGGTCAAAGGTGAGGAGCATGAAGAACCAATACTCCTCGAAGAGGAGAAAGCTCCCGAAGAACCAATACTTCTCGAAGAGGAGAAAGCCTCCGAAGAACCAATAATCCTCGAAGAAGAGAAGGCTCCCGAAGAACCAATAATCCTCGAAGAAGAGAAGACTCCCGAAGGACCAATAATCCTCGAAGAAGAGAAGGCTCCCGAAGAACCAATAATCCTCGAAAAATTGAAAGTTCCCGAGACCAGGGACATCTTCATCAGGAAACAAGAGATCCGGGGGAAATTCCAGAAGCTCCCGAAGATGAACCTTTATGAGAAGCTGGGCCTGAGCAAGACCGCTACCAAAGGAGAGGTTATTGAGGCCTATACTCGCCTGTCCAAAGAATTCCATCCGGAAAAATTCTCCGATCCCTCCTTTGATGAGGTTAGGGAGCAGGCTATGGAGATTTTTAACCAGATAACCGAAGCTTATACCGTTTTGTTTAGGGATGAATCCCGGGCCCAGTATGATCAGCGTTTATCAAAAGAGGTGCTTTCTTCCCTACTGGAAGAGGATTTGGATCCCCAGACTGCCAGAAAGCACTGCGAAAGGGGAAAGGTTCTCTTCCAGGAAGGTAGATACCGGGAAGCCCATGATGCCTTTCGGCTGTCAATTCAGCTCGACTCCAACGTTGCAGAGTATCATACCGGCCTGGGCTTACTTCATACGATGGAAATCGATGGTCAGCAGCCCCGGGTTCAAGACGCAGAAAGAAGTTTCAAAAAGGCCATCTTCCTGGATCAGAAAGAGGCCCGCAATTATTTTTACCTGGGTGTACTTTATAAAAACAAGCAGGCAACGGACCTGGCTAAGGAATACTTTGAGAAGGCCCTGGAGGTTAATCCTCGCCACAGTGGAGCCCAGGAGGAACTTATTAAAATCCGGGCAGCCAAGAAGAGCCGTTAAAACATCTTAAAATATGGCAGTATTAGAAGTCCTGAAGTATCCCAACCCTGCCTTGAAGGGCAAGGCGATGCCGGTCAAAGAAATTGATAGTGAGCTGCGGGGCTTAATCAACGACATGGCGGAAACAATGTATGCCCTCTCTGCAGTCGGCCTGGCTGCTCCCCAGGTTGGAAAGTTGCTTAAGGTGGCAGTTATCGATGTCACTCCCAAAGCAGAAGGCAAGAATCTAATAGTCCTGATTAATCCAAGAATAGTAGCGAAAGAGAGAGAAACGGTCCTGGAGGAAGGATGTTTAAGTATTCCTGATTATCGGGAAGAGATCAAAAGATGGGGCAGAGTAAAAGTGGAGGCCATGGATCAAGAGGGAAATATACGAGAGATAGAAGGCGAGGGGCTTCTTTCCATTGCTCTTCAGCATGAAACCGACCATCTGGATGGTATGCTTATTATTGACCGAATCAGCAGCCTGAAGAGAAGTATTTTCAAACAAACAATGAAGAAGAAGCTTCTGGCTAAAGACTGATTTTAACCTGGCCTTTCACGGAATATAGGTTGATAGACACAGAATTGCCATTGCCAGAGGAACAATATTTAATCTCAAATGTCAAAGCTCAAAGTTCAAACAAAACCCAAAGCTCAAATGACAAATTCATTTACTTCAGGGAATAGCAGGGAGTAGCCCTTCGACAAGCTCAGGACATGGCAAGGAATAGCAGGGAATAGCAGGGGCTTGAATCATTGAATCCTGTCTATTGACATTTGGATTTAGTTGTCTGGGGGAGCAGTTGACTAACCGCTTACGGATTGTCTTCATGGGAACTCCCGATTTCGCAGTAAACTCTCTCCGGGCTCTTTGGGAGAGCGAGGATAAGATTGTTGCGGTGGTTACTCAGCCTGATCGGGAAAAGGGCCGAGGAAGAAGAACGGTTCCCTCCCCGATCAAGGTGCTGGCTCAGGAAAGACAGATCCCGGTACTGCAGCCAGAGAAAATCAGCGATCCTCATTTTTTCTCCAGATTAAAAGACTACGAGCCGGAGCTGATCGTTGTCGTTGCCTATGGCCAGATCCTCAGCAAGGCTATCCTAAGTCTTCCCCGATTCGGCTGCATCAATGTTCATGCCTCTCTACTCCCCAGATATCGAGGGGCTGCCCCCATCCAGTGGGCGATAATTATAGGTGAGGAAAGAACCGGGGTAACCATCATGCAGATGGATGAGGGAATGGATACCGGGGATATCCTCCTCCAAAAAGAGATTTCAATAGAAACAGAAGATAGTTTAGAGACCCTTAGCGATCGCCTGTCCCGATTGGGAGCCGATGCCTTGCTCGAGACCCTAAAGCTTCTTAAGCCGGGCAAGCTGAAGGCTAAAGCCCAGAACTCATCCCAGGCATCTTATGCTCCCCGGCTAAGTAAGGAAGATGGTGAGATTGACTGGGGTAAAGGAGCCGGAGAGATAAACAATCTTATCCGGGGAATGAACCCCTGGCCCGGGGCCTTTACCTATCTTGAAGGAAAAACCCTGAAGATCTTCGGCGCTAAGGTGATTGAAAAGAAGGCGGGAAACCGGCCGGGTGTTATAAACGGGATTAGCCCCCAGGGGATTGAGGTAGCCACGGGCGATGGCTCCCTGCTGATTGCCGAGGTTCAGTTGGAAAGCAAAAGGAGGATGGCGGTAGCGGACTTTTTGCAAGGTCATCGGGTAGAAGAAGGGGAGAGGCTGGGTAAATCAAATGACAAAGCTCAAAGTTCAAACAAAACCCAAAGCTCAAATGACAAAATAATATATGAATAAATCCTAAGCACTAAGCACCAAATCCTAAACAATTTCAAATGATCAAAACCCAAAATTCAAAACCATGTCCTGAGCCCTTCGATAAACTCAGGACAGGCCTGTCGAAGGGATTGTTTTAAACATTTGATATTAGAATTTTGGATTTGTTTAGGATTTGGGATTTAGGATTTTTCAGTTGATATTTGGATTTATTGCCCATTGGTGAGCTAATGTCAGGAAATAAAGAGAGCTCTACTTCATACTCCCGGGGAATTGCCCTCAAGATCCTGCGCCGGGTTGAAGTTGATCAAGCTTATGCCGATATCCTGCTGGATAACGCCTTTAAAAGGGAAACCGGACTTGATTCCCGGGAGAAGCGTTTTATCACCGAACTGGTTTATGGGTGCCTGCGCTGGCAGGGAAAGATCGACTGGATAATTAATAATCTCTCCCAGAAAAAACCGAGTTTAGAGATTCTCCTCATCCTCCGCCTGGGAGTATACCAGCTTCTGTTCCTCAATAAGATTCCCTCCTATGCCGCGGTGGACGAAGCAGTGAATTTAGCCAGGAGGCTCGGACACGGCCGGGCAGCCGGGTTCGTCAATGGAGTTCTTCGAAGGGTTGAAAGGGAGCAGAAGGAAATCGTTTTCCCTTCCTTAAAGGAAGATCCGGTAGAGCATATTGCCTCACTATACTCCCATCCGAAGTGGATGGTGGAAAGGTGGATCAAAAGATTCGGCCGGGATGAGACCCGGGCACTCTGCGTCGCCAACAACCAAACCCCGCCGCTTAGCCTGCGCACCAATACCCTGAGAATCTCCCGGGAGGAGCTTTTCCACCACCTCCACAGAAGAACCTCAGGGGTGGAGAAAACTTCATTTTCCCCGGAGGGCCTTTCCCTTAGAGGAGCGAACTCCTTCCTCTGGGAGGATACCTCATATCTTAAGGGCTGGTTTCAGGTGCAGGATGAGGCCTCCCAGCTCATCTCCCACATACTTTCCCCCCAGGAGGGTGAAGTAATCCTTGATGCCTGCGCAGCCCCCGGAGGAAAATCTACCCATATTGCCCAGCTAATAAGGGATCGGGGAGAGATATGGGCGGTGGAGCTAAGACCGGCAAGGTTAAAACTGCTGAAGGAGAACTGTTCCCGACAAGGTATCACTTCAATAAAGCCTATTCTCGGGGACATTACCCGGCCGCTACCTCCTTTGACGGGAAGAAAATTCCACCGCATCCTGGTGGACCCTCCTTGCTCGGGCCTGGGAGTGCTCAGGAGAAATCCTGAAGGAAAATGGAGACTGAGGGAGGAAGAAATTGCCACCCTGGCTGAGACCCAGAGAAGTATCCTGGAAGGAGCCTCCCGGTATCTTCTTGATGGAGGAATCCTGGTTTACAGCACCTGCACAATAACCCCGGAGGAAAATACCCAGGTACTGGAGGGGTTTCTGCAGGCTCATCCGGATTTCTCCCTCGAGCCGGCCTTCGGGCCCCTGCCCGAGAGCTATGCTGATCTGGTTGATGAGAGTGGGTTCTACCGTTCTTATCCTCATCGCCACTCGCTCGATGGCTTTTTTGCCGCCCGGTTTAGGAAAAATGCAGGATGAGGTTTCTACTTAAATACTTTTATTAATAAAGGAGTTAAAATGTCGGTGAAAAAAATTGCCCCTTCAATTCTCTCTGCAGATTTTAGCAAGCTAAGTCAAGAGATCCTGGAGGTAGAGAGGGCCAGAGCGAATTATCTCCATATTGATGTGATGGACGGCCAATTTGTCCCCAATATAACCGTCGGACCTCTGATCGTCCGGGCTTGCCGAAAGGTAACCCGGCTTCCCCTGGATGTCCATCTGATGATCGAAGAGCCTGATCGATTCATTGAGGATTTTGCCCGGGAAGGAAGCGATATCATCACTGTTCACCAGGAGGCCTGCCGCCACCTGCACCGGACGATTGCCCTGATCAAAGGATTGGGGAAAAAGGCGGGAGTAGCCCTTAATCCGGCAACCTCCCTTTCTACCCTGGAGCAGATTCTTCCCGAGGTTGACCTGGTTCTGCTGATGACGGTAAATCCCGGTTTCGGTGGGCAGGAATTCATAAAAGGTGTTCTGCCCAAGATAGCCCAGCTTCGCCGGATCCTTGATGAAAAGGGGTTAACTGCTGAGCTGGAGGTAGATGGGGGAGTGAAGGTAGATAATATCGCCGAGGTCGCCGAAGCCGGGGGCCGGGTATTCGTGGCGGGTAATGCGGTATTCAAAAGCCAGGATTATCGAAAGGCAATCTCCGAGTTAAGAAAAGCCATTGAGAAGGTGCCCTGAGAAAAGGGGACAGGCTATTTTTTCTCACTCTTTCAAACCTTTTCCTTAGTTTTCCACTTGGCCTCCGGTTAAACTCATGGTTCAAAACCATCAACTAAACCTCCTGCAATCCTCGGCATCTCTGAGATCTTTTAATAAAAAAGTAGCCTGTCCCCTTTTCTCTCATGCATTTTTCTTTGAATAAAGTTAGCATTTCTGATATGATTTATATAATCCCAAATAATGTGTGAATGTAGGGGCCGACGCCTGCCTGCCATAGCTTCAGCGTAGGTAGGTCTCTGTCGGCCCGAATAAGAGGATAGGCAGGGCTTTTGCTCGGCTGAGCCCCGCCTGTGGCGGGGTCGAAGTCCAGCACCGCTGACTGTCCGTCTGCTTTGGTACACTAAATCCGTCTCGATTATGGCGAAAAAAAGAGAAGAAAGGTTTGAAGAGGCCCTGAAAAGGCTGGAGGAGATTGTTCAGAAGCTGGAGGGAGGAGACCTGCCGCTGGAGGATTCCTTAAAGCATTTTGAGGAAGGGGTGAGGCTATCCCGCTTCTTAAGTAGAAAGCTGGAGGAGGCGGAGAAGAAGGTGGAGATCCTGCTCAAGGATGAGAAGGGTGAACTAAAGGCAGAGAAGTTTGAACCGGAAGATAAGGAAGGAGAGGGAGGAGAACAAGAATCGCTCTTCTAAGGGAGACGCCTTTGCCAGATAAGTCAATATCAATCTATATTGATGGCGCCTCCCGGGGAAATCCCGGGGAGGCCGGGGCCGGGGCAATCTTTAAGGATAGCCGGGGGAAGATTTTAAAGAAAACAGGCAAATACCTGGGGGTAGCCACCAACAATGTTGCTGAATATCAGGCGCTCCTTCTCGGGCTGAAAGAGGCAAGGAAGTTAGGGGCTAAGAAGCTCGTCATTTATTCCGATTCCGAGCTCCTGATCAAGCAAATGGAAGGGGAATATCGGGTAAAGAGTGAGAATTTAAAAGACCTTTTCCGAAAGGCAATAAAAGAGCTTAAGAAGTTTTCCCGTTCTGCTTTCTTCCACATCCCCCGGGAAGACAATAAAGAAGCCGATAAGTTAGCCAACCGGGCAATCGACGAAGGCTAAAAGATATACCGCTGAAGTAGATCAGATGATCGCTGGTCCATAAGGACGAGAGGAAAGTCCGGGCTCCACAGGGCAGGGTGGTCGATAACGTCGACTCGGGGTAACCCGAAGGAAAGTGCCACAGAAAACAAACTACCCGCCTCAGGCGGGAAAAGGTGAAAAGGCGAGGTAAGAGCTCACCGCGGTCCTGGTGACAGGGCTGGCATGGTAAACCCCACCCGGAGCAAGGCCAAATAGACAGGCATTTGAGGATGGCCCGTCCGAAGCCTGCGGGTAGGCTGCTTGAGGTCCCGAGCAATTGGGATCCTAGATGAATGATCATCGCTCCGATCTGATCGGAGAACAGAACCCGGCTTATGATCTACTTCAGCGGTTTTTTAATAACTCAGCTCAGTTCTTTCGCAAGGAGTTAGGACTATGCACATTGACGAAATACTGAAGGAAAAGCGGGAAGAAATCCTCCGAATGGCTGAGAAGCGGGGAGCGCGCAATGTGCGTGTCTTCGGCTCTGCGGCGCGAGGCAAGACGGATAAGAAGAGCGATATTGACTTTTTAGTTGATCTTGAGCCGGGCCGTAGTTTGCTTGATCTAGGGGGTCTATGGTGGGAACTGAACGAACTCCTAGGGGTGAAAGTGGATGTGGTCACGGAAAGGGGACTACGGGAGCGCATCCGTGAACGGGTCTTGAAGGAGGCAGTGCCACTAGAGACTGAGGGGTCAGGTCTACACTCTTGACAGAATTATAATGTGTGTCTTAATAAATAACATTTTTGAGGACTTTAGTATTGTCAAGAGTGTAGACCTGACCCCTATTACTCTTTCCAACGGGTTAGAGGGCTTGCCCCCCCGATGTCCATCGGGGTAAAGGTGAGGGGGAATTGGGCAAAAACTAATGTTACTGAGCACTAGTAAAAAACATCATTGAATGAAAAAGAAAATAAGACTTGATGTGATTAATACAAACTGGTTATTCCAATCGATATATCGTTAATAGCTCCACAAGGTTTAGAAATGGATCTCCCAAAATCGGAGTCAAAGGGGTGGCGATTTAATCTGGCAGTAACCACGAAGAGAATCTTCGCCACACTCTTTCGCAGTCTTGGAACCAAGTTGATCATTGCTCTAAGCTCGGTTTTCATCCTCTCCATGGGGTTGTTTGCCTTCGTCATGGTAAGGGTACAGCATGAGCAGCTCATCGGGGAAGTGCTGCGGAGCGCCACCCGCTTCAGCGATACCATCAAGAAAAGCACCCACAGCGACATGTTGGAGGGAGACAGCAACAAGATCTATAAAGTCATCGAGAATATCGGAAATCAGGAGGACATCGATCGCATCAGGATTTTCAACAAGGAAGGAAGAATCACATTCTCCACTTACCCTGACGAGAAGGGCGGGTTAGTGGACAAGAAAGCGGAGGCGTGCTATGCCTGCCACGGTGCGGAGAAACCTCTCGAGCAACTCGACATGCCTGAGCGCAGCAGAATATTTGAGGGTCCTGATGGGTACCGAGTTCTCGGCATCATCAACCCCGTATACAATGAAAAGGAATGTTATACCCGTTGCCATGAGGTGCATCCCCGGGAGCAAAAGGTTTTAGGGGTGCTTGATATAGACATGTCCCTGGCGCGGATTGATAAGGAGATTGCCGCAAACCGTTGGCGCATTATAATTTTCTCCATCGTGGCGATTATTCTAATAGCGTTTATTGTTGCGTTATTTGTTCGAAAATTCGTGCACCACCCGGTGCAAGAGTTAGTGCTCGGGACTCAGAGGATTGCGGAGGGCGATCTCGAACATGAAATCGTCATCCGTTCAAGAGACGAGATTGGTCACTTGGCGCGAGCCTTCAATCGGATGACCAAGGGGCTGAAGGAGACCCAGTTTCAGCTTTTCCAGAAGGAAAAACTCGCAGCATTGGGAATGTTAGCTGCCCAGGTCGCTCACGAGATTAACAATCCCCTAACCACGGTGCTGGCCAATACTTGTCTTCTCCTGGAGAATGCTAAGGAGGATGATCCGCATCGGGAGGATTACCAGGAGATCGTGACCGAGACCGAACGTTGCCGGGACATCGTCAAAGGGCTCTTGGACTTTGCCCGGCAGAGTAAGGGGGAAAAGAACCCGGTCGACCTCAACCAAGTACTTTCAAAGTCGATATCGCTTCTGGAAAACCAGGCTGCTTTCCGTGATATTCAGATAAAGCGGAATCTCCAGGACGCCCTTCCCTTAATCATGGCTGATGCCAATCAACTACAACAGGTCTTTATGAATATACTTTTGAATGCGGCCGAAGCGATGACGGACAGTGGGGAGATCAGTGTCACCTCTGTTCGGACCAATGGGGAGAATCAGTCCATAGCGGTTTCTCTGCGGGATACCGGTTGTGGCATTACCGCAGATAAGTTGCAGAGCATATTCGAGCCCTTCTTCACTACCAAGGGGAGGCAGGGATCGGGTTTGGGTCTCGCAGTGTGCTATGGAATCGTTTCCCGGCACGGTGGTACCATTGATGTCGAGAGTGAGGCAGGGAAAGGAACGACCTTTACGATCAAATTGCCCATCGGTGAGGGAAAGTAATCCCTGCTGAAACCAACCCTCGCGGGAAAGTCTGTGAGGGTACAAAGTTGGAGGTGATGAGGTATGAATGATGCAGAAAGGATTTTAGTTGTCGATGACGAAGCCCCGGTTTGTCGGAGTGTGACCAAGATTTTGGCCAAGGAAAATTGCCAGGTTGATTCCGCGCTGAGTGCTGAGGAAGCCTTAACGAAGATGGAGTCAAAGGAATATGATGTTGTGATCACCGATTTAATGATGCCCAAGATCAGCGGCATGGAACTCCTGGGGATTATCAGAGAAAAGTACCCTGAAGTAAGTGTCATTATGATCACCGGATACGCAACTATCAAAACTTCAATACAAGCGATGAAATTGGGAGCGTTCGACTACATTCCCAAGCCGTTTACTCCGGAGGAGTTGCGTAGTGTAACGGTAAGAGCGATCCGGAGAAAACACCTCCACCTGGAAGGTCGCGAGCCGGAGAGGGAGCCGATCCCAAAAGTGGAGCTTCCCCCCAAGGTGAAGGAAAAAGAAGCCGCTGTGGCGGAGGTTGTAACGGTTCAGCCCCGGGAGTACTTCTATCTCCGTGAGCATTCCTGGGCCTCGATTGAGGAGGATGGATTGGTACGGGTAGGAATGGACTATATGTTTCAAAAAACAGTGGGAGAAATAATCTACATAGATCTCCCTCTGGAGGATGATGAAATAGAGCAGGGAGGAGTTTGCGCAAGGGTGACCAGCAAAGAGAGGCGCATTCATAAGTTGTGGGCGCCGATCAGCGGTAGAGTGGTCGAGGTCAACTACGAGCTGGACAGGAAATCATCTCTGGCCAAATCCGACCCCTACGGAAAGGGGTGGCTGCTGCGCGTAGAGCCCTTAAATCTGGATGAGGAGCTAAAGAATCTCGCCCGCGGCAAGGATCTATCATAGAGCTAAACATCTGGCTCCTTAATTATTCCTTGCTTCTCCGCCCTCCGGCAGAGATCCGAAATAGTAATGGAATCAAAAAAAGTTGAGATATTATCGCTCAGTTCCTTCCAGATATAGGTTGTTATGCATTTTTTCGATAAGCTGCATTTTTCAACACCTGTTTCGAGCTGACCGACACAGAAGACCAGGTCAATAGGCCCATCAATAGCTTGAATTACTTCTCTTAATGTTATTTTTTCTGGCCTCCTGGCTAAATAATAACCTCCCCCGGGGCCTTTCTTTCCCTCCAGAATCCTTGTATTCCTCAATTTTTTAAAGATCTGCTCCAGGTAGTCGGGAGAAAGCTTCTGTCTCTTAGCAATACTTGCTATTCTTGTGGGCCCACCATTATTATGATAGGCAATGTCAAAAAGGGCCCTAACCCCAAAACGAATTTGCGTATTTAACTTCATTTAATAGAATTTAATCAAAATAGACTACTTTTTGTCAAGTATTTTTCCTTGGGGGGTATGTGCCCGACATCGCTACTCCGTGGCGGAGTTCACTATGAAAGCGTCCCCCACAGGATTTGAACCTGTGTCACCGGCTCGAGAAACCGGTGTCCTTGGCCGGACTAGACGAGGGGGACAGAAGGTTTATCTTGAGAGAAGAGCGATAGCCTCCTTTACATCCTCCTGGGCCTGATCTAAAAGGGCAGTAGAATATTCTACATTATGGGCTGCTCCATTACCATAAGTAACAAAGTCGTAGTTGAACCTGGCTTTCAGATAGAGATCGTTAGCCTCCTGATAGCTTTGCTGATTCAGTGGAGCTCCCTTAATTAGCTTTCCAGCCCTCTCCAATTCAGGCCTCAGTTCTTTAAGAGAATCCTCTATGGAGGCCTTCCAGTCAACGAGAATTCCCAGGTAATCTCTTCCGTGGCAGCTCAGGCACCCGGTCTCTGATGCCTTTTTCGTCTGTCCCACAAACTGGGATTGGGCAGCTCCTTTTTCAGGCACAATATGGCACCCGGCACAATCAACCCGGGCCAGGAACATGGGGTTGGGCATCTTCTCCACACCCCTGCCTCCTACCCCCATATACATCTTCTCCTGCGCACTGTGGCTTGCAGAGTGGCAGACCAGGCAGTCAGCTTTAACAAATTCAACCCGGGTAGTAACCCTGTGCTTTATCTCGCTATGGCAACGGGCACACTCAACCTTACGCCTGGTTACATGGTGATCGTGGATGAATCGGTGGTCATCGAATCTGGTTAGTTTCTCCGGCTCGCCGTGGCAGTTAAGGCATCTCTCTTGGGGAACCCCTCCCTCGCCCTGAACTACATCTATATGACACTTCTCGCATTCCACACCCCTGCTTATAAATTCTTCGTGATTGTATACTATTCCTGTAAGCTCTATATCTCCCTTCGGGGCCTCATGGCAGATAGTGCAATTTGAAATCGGCGATTTACTCCCATCAGCCTCTGGTTTAAAATGGCAGATAAAGCAGTCACTCTCAGTAACAGCTATATGAGTCCCCACCACAATCTGGGAATGGCAGGTGGTGCATCGCAGCCTCCTGCCCCTTCTCATCTCGGTAAGATGGGGTTTATGGTCAAAAACGATTCCCTTCTTAAAGTCAACCTTCCCTTCCAATAACCTCTTAGAGTGGCAGCCCTTCCTCAAACAACTGGCATCATCGATCTCGGCATAGAGCTTCGTCCCATAGGTGCGGGTGACATACTTTACTACCTGAGCGGAGGCTTGAAACTTTCCCCTCAGCTCCTCAGTAAATCCCGGTGGGTAGTGGCATTCAACACAGGGAACAAAATTATGCTTTGAGCTCTTCCATGCCCGATAATAGGGCCTCATAATATGACAGGACCCGCAGAAATAGGAGCTGGTGCTGAATGTTATTAAGCCAATGGATCCCAGAACGAGAAGGCCTCCTCCTGCACCGAGGAGATAGAGAAATCTCCGAGAAAAATGGACAAAGTCACCCCCTTCTAAAGGAAAGTGAATCCCTATGAGCTTGAAGCCCCTTCTTAAAATTCGCCTCTTATTGATCCATTCCTTAAAACCCATATTTTTAGATTAGATTTTTAGGCTATCAGTCTCTCTCCGGCATCGGGGAATCAGGTAGTCTTGGCTTGGGCGTGATTCTCCCTCTTTTTATAGCCAACAATATGACCACAAAGAGAAAGATGAAAATATTGATTACGAACATCACCCTTCTATCCTTCCACTCTACGATCTTTGCGTTCACTAACTCTTTGATATCATTGGCGCTTGCCCTGGCAGTGGTAATATACTGCTCCACCAAGGGTAAAGAGAGGGTATGGGTTATGGGAAGGACCTCGGTGATCTTTGCCTTGGCCTCTTCTAATTTTACCCGCTCCTCGTCAACCTCAAAGCCCTTAAGCCTGGCCATCTCAATAAATGAAAAGGCTTTTTCAAAGGACTTCTCTGCCTCTAAAAGATCGGTCTTCATCCTGACCCCTAAGAGATATTCCCGGGAATCAGGGGAATGACACCCTCCGCAACCGCTCCCCTCTTCTGCTTTTCCTGAGGTAAAAAGCTCATATGTGGGGACCTCTATTCCATGAGAGCCATGGCAGCTTGCGCACTCGTTAATCTTTTTGGCCCTCATCGCGGCAAAATGAGGGCTTTGTTGAAAATAATCGCGCTGAGGAAAATGGCACTTGCCGCATACACTGTGCACCTCATCCACTCCGGGCGGGGTAGCCCCATGAACCCCATGGCAATCAGGGCAGCCCGGGGCGCGCAGGTCTTTCCTCTCCAGCCTCAGCTTCCCATGAATGCTTTCTTTATATCTTTCATATTGGTCCGTGGGGATCCCATACCCCTGCATCAAACTCTCATCGGAATGGCACTTTGCACAGGTAGCCGGGATATTGAACGGGTAAACCCAAGAGGCCGGGTCTTCTGTCTTTTTAATATCATGGGTAGAGTGACAATCTGTGCATACGGCAACCTTGGTATCTCCCTCTCCGTAAAGCATTCTTCCATGCTCGCTGTGTTTATAGACGGCGAACTCGTCTATATATTCTCCGTATTGGAGCATGAGCTTAACATCTGAATGGCATTTAGCGCATAGTTGCGGTATATCCTTTTTATTGATGGTGCCCAGGAAGCCTTTATCCTTGGACATGGAGTCCCGGGTCATGTCCAACGGGTCTCCTCCATGGCAGTCCACACAGGCCATTCCCCGTTCTTTATGGATGCTCTTCCGGAAATCAACCTTGGCCTTACCATGGCACTGCTCACAGGAATTCCTCTGAGCCCATCCCGGATCAGCAGACCAACAGACCAACAGAGCGGTAACAAAAAGAATCTTCGATATCTTCACGATAAAAGACCCCACAATGTGAATGCCAAGAAAAACAGGAGGGCAAAGGCGCCAAGCCCGGTGAACAAACGTCTCCTTAGGGGATGAAGCTCCTTGCCTATATCTAAAAATGGCACAGAAAATAAGACAATAAGAAACAGAACAAAAGGGATAGCAAACAGCACTACCCGTTTGATAAATAATATTTTTAGGGGCAGAACCCGATAAAATTGATACAGGAACAACAGATACCATTCGGGTTTAATCTCCGCCGGGGTCTCTAAAGGGTTTGCCTTCTCCGGCAGTCCGGTGGGAAGAAACACGGCCAACCCCATCAGCAGAGCAAACAGGGCGAACATAACAATGGTGAAATCTAAGCTCGCATGAGGGAATAAAGTTCGTGGCTGGGATTCGGGGCCCGTATTCGTTATCTTTTGCTTCCACCACAAGGGAGAGATGCCTTGCCTGGCGACCATTAAGATATGCCCCAGAATCAAAAAGCAAAGAGCTGCCGGAAGGATCATAATATGGCCCACAAAGAAGCGGGTAAGAGCGCCACTGCCCACTTCCTCTCCTCCCCGGATGGAGAGCATAATATACTTTCCAATAATAGGAAGATCGCCTATTTCGCTGGTCAAGGTTGCTGTTGCCCAGTAGGATATTTGATCCCAGGGGAGAAGATATCCGGTGAAACCAAAGGCAATAACGATACCGAGGTTAAACACCCCGGAGATCCAGAGAAACTCCCGGGGATTCTTATATGCTCCCATAAAATATACCCGGGCAAGGTGAAAAAATAGGGATAGTATCATTAAATTTGCTGCCCAGTGATGTATGCTCCGGATAAGCCATCCATAGGGGACATAGTTCATTATATATTTAATACTGGTATGGGCCTCATCAGGGGTGGGTTTGTAATAGAAGCTCAACGCGGTACCAGTAATGATCTGGATAACGAACAGGAGGAGAATGATGGAGCCAAAGTAATGGATCCAGGTTAGATGTTGGGGGAGGAGTCTATTCAGAAGATCGCTTTTGAGCTTATCGCTCAGCTTCTTTAAGTCTATACCAAAGCGAGCTTCAATATTCTTCCTGGCCCCCTCCGGAGATAGCCACCCCAGGATGTTCTCTTTCACCGCTTGCAAATATTTCTTCCCGCCTTCATTATCTTCCATTCATTCCACCTTTTATTCGTTTTACTTCTCGATCTTCCCCAGGGTTTTATCCAGCCTGTCCTTAGTCGCAGTTAATATCTTCATGGACAACTCGTAATTGTGTACGCCCTTTCCCCTTGATATTAGCTCTATGTTATGCTTTGCCTCCCTGTAAATCTGCTCTGTCTCAAGAAGCTTTTCTCCTTTCATCGCCTTCATCCCCTCCTCCAGATGGGAGAGCTTTAGGAAAAGCTCAGATGATGCCTTGAGCAGTTCCTGCTCCCATTGGATAAGGATCTCGTCATAGCCCTTCTCATGGCAATCGATGCATTTACCCTTGAGCACATCAAAAGAATGCACTCTCTCCTCTAAGCTATGACATCCCTCACACTCTATGTCTGCCTTTGCCATGATGTCCGGCTGAATCTCCTTGAGTCCATATACCTCCACCTTCCCCAGGTACAAACCCTGTTGCGCCCAGTGGCATTTATCACACTTGAGTTCATCCCCCTTATGGTGACACGCCATGCATCCATCCTTGGTGATGATCCTCATCTTGTGTTTTTCCGGTGAATGGCAATCGGTGCATTTTATCCCCAGATCATCATGATGGAATGAGTGGGGGAAATCAATGTTCATCTCCTTGAAGACCAGTTCCTTCTTGAGCCCGAGCCGAGAATGGCAGAGGGAAGTGCAGTATCCGTCTTCAGTGCCCAACAGACTCCCTCTTTTCGATGGCAGGTATGATGGGTAAGCTGCTTTCATCGCAATATCAACCTGATCCCATGCTGATTGGAGGAGCTTCACTGCGTATTCAGGATTGTGGGCACCATGTCCATCCTCCACAAGCTCGTAATTATGTCTTGCATCCTCTATGAACATTGATGCCTCCTCGGTCAGCTTCCCCTTCATTCCTTTCAAGGCTATTTCACCCTTCTTGATCACCGGGGATATATCCGAGAGAGCCCTTGAGATCTCCCTTTTCCAGTCAGCAAGCATATCTGCATAACTCTGCTCATGGCATGAAAGGCATGCCTTCTTCTCTGCCTTTCCTTCGATGTGGCAGGCGTCACAGCTTACCTGAGCGGAGAACATCCTGCTCGGCGTATCCTTTACCCCCCTTCCTCCTACCCCCATATAGAGGGCCTTCTGGGGTGAATGAAGCCTCGAATGACAGGCATCGCATTTCACCTCAAGTGGCTGGATCATCTTTATTTCACCATGCCAGATCTCCTCATGACACCGGAAGCAATATATCCCCTTACCGGTAACATGAACCCGGTGGATGAATAGCTTATCCTTGTATTTCTCAAGTCTCTCGGCATGACAGGAATGGCATCTTTGCTCGGGGACATCTCCTTCCCCCCTCGCAACATCAAGGTGGCATTCGTTGCACTGGACACCAAGCCGGAGATAACTCTCATGGCTGAAGGAAAAGCCCTCATGCTCTACAATCTTTGTCGGGGTTCCATGGCATGAAGGGCATCCGGTAACTGAGCTCCCCCTTGCCGCTCCCTTGAAATGGCATAAGAAGCAAACCCTTTCCTCTACGGCAATATGCTCCCCCTGGACGATCTGTGAATGACAGCTTGAGCATCTCAACTTCTCTCCCCTTCTTATCTTTCCGTAATGCTCAGTATGATCGAATATTATGGATTCCTTGAATGTTACCCTTCCTTGGAGGAGCCTCTCAGAATGGCAGCCCTTCTGGAGGCAGCTCGTATCTTTCACCTCAACAACCGGCCTTGGATTATAGGTTCCGGTGAGATATTTTAGGGTGGAAACCGCATTTTTGACCAACCTGAACGGATGGCATTTGAGGCATACGAAATCCTTGTGGGTGGATGTCTTCCACTGCTCGTAGTATGGCTTCATATAGTGGCAGACCGTGCATGACCTCGGATGATAAGAAATGACATAAAAAATAAGGTTTCCCAGGTAAAATAAGAGGATAAGGACGGGGATGGAGGCGATTAGAACCCTTTTAGATAACGCCTGCCTCCTCCACCATGTCTTAAGCTTTTCCTTCAAATTGTTAACTCCTCAATCTGAAAACAAAACCTTAAACACCAATCACCACATTCCAAACATCAAATAAATTCCAAATACCAATAATCAATAACCAAACTAACTTCAAGGTCAAAACTATGTTTAGTTGTTGGCATCTTGGTTATTGGTCATTATCTGGTCATTGGAAATTTGGTTAT
>SDBT01007269.1_pt1 | contig 18264 bp, 14 predicted proteins | sample 2277101 | NCBI WGS metagenome assembly SDBT01 (sample SAMN10404973, study PRJNA504765) | marine sediment metagenome | isolation source: marine sediment core GS10_PC15, 103 cmbsf | place: Arctic Ocean: Southern Knipovich Ridge | collected 2010
TCAATTTTTATAGGGGAAGCTAAATCTAAATATGCAAGATATGCACTATTTACACTGCTAATCGAGCTCATTTTATTACTCCTTGTATTCCATTTTTTATTTTTGTAACACTATTATAACAATTAAACTTAAAGATAATGTAAAGATTAGGTTATGTTTATATTAATATTATTTTTTATTCCGGAGTGCAAATATTTCTTCTAAAAAAATCATGAAATTCACCATAATTAGCATTTAACACTGATTTTAACGGTAGAAATATACCCCGACGATAAGATTCCGGGTTAAAAGATTAACGCTCTGGTGTTTTTAAACCGTAAAAAACAGTGCTAAACACAAAAAAATGGGGTTATATATGGTTTCTTTTTTAAACATTTTTGGACGTTCCCCTTTCGCGCCGATAATGAACCACATGGAAGAGGTGTCAAATTGCGTATATTTGCTAGAAACCCTTTTTAAGGCGCTAAAAGAAAAAGATTATAACGCCCTGCAAGAAGCGGCTAAAAAAATCTCGGAGCAAGAACACAAAGCTGATCTTACCAAAAACAGCATCAGAAGCCACCTTCCAAAAAGCCTATTTTTACCAATCGCCAGATCAAGTCTATTAGAAATTCTAACCATACAAGACAGCATTGCCGATAAAGCTGAAGATGTAGCCGTTTTGATAACTCTTAAAAAAATTGAAATCCTGGACTCCTTTAAAGAAGAATTTAACGATTTTTTAGCTAAAAACATTGAAACCTTTAATGGTGCCAGAAGAATTATTAAGGAGCTGCATGAACTTGTAGAATCATCTTTTGGCGGAATAGAAGCTGAAAAAGTGAGGCAAATGATAGATGATGTCGCCTTTAAAGAGCATCAGACGGATTTAAGCCAAAGAAAGCTATTAAAATGTTTGATAAATGCCGAAAATGAAATGAGTTACGCTACTTATTATTTATGGCAAAGCATTTTTCAAGCTATAAGCGCAATATCCAATTTATCGGAAAATTTGGCCAATAAAGTGCGAATGACCCTGGAGTTAAAGTAAAATGGAACATTTGACGACAATTGATCTGATTTTACTAGGGTCAATTCTCTTAGCGGGATTTTATATGGCGTGGAATATCGGCGCCAACGATGTCGCAAACGCTCTTGGAACATCCGTTGGCTCCGGTGCGCTTACTTTGAGAAAAGCTGTCTTTATAGCAGCCATTTTAGAGTTTTTAGGCGCATTTTTCTTTGGCAGCCACGTTTCTTCTACCATCCAAAAAGGGATAATTGATCTCAATATCTTTTTGGGGAACGAAAAAATACTGGTTTATGGGATGTTTTCCTCTCTTATCGCAGCGGGTGTTTGGTTGCAAATTGCCACATATCTTGGCCTGCCGGTATCTACCACCCACTCTATTGTTGGCTCGCTAGTTGGCTTTGGAGCAATTGTTGGAGGAGTTCAAGCCATTCAATGGGACACTGTGGCCTATATCTTTTCAAGCTGGATAATATCTCCTCTAGCAGGTGGCATTTTGGCTTTTTTTACATTTTCAATTTTGAGAAAAATGATCTTCTTTAACTATTTTCCTTTGGAGCAGGCGAAAAAATTAACACCCATAATCGTCTTTATCTATGTAACAATGCTTTCTTTGCTTTTATTGAATAATTTATTAGAAAATTTAGATATTGAAATTTCCACTTTGCAAGGAGTATCCTACAGTCTTCTACTAGGACTTATCGGATCCCTTATCAGCATAATTTTAATCAGAAGAATATCTTTCAAGACCACTAGAAAAATGGTCAGCCCATCCCATAGCCCCGAGATAGCCAATTCACTAATCAAAGCCAAAAAACATCTCCAAAAGGTAATGAATACAGCAGTTGGAGATATGAGATATCACACCTCTATCCTTTTAGAAGAGGTCGATGATCTTTCCTCCTCAATTAAAAAAAGCATCGAAAAGGAGGTATCACCCTCAGAATATCAATATGTGGAAAAAATCTTTAGCTATCTCCAAATATTTAGCGCCTCTCTTATGGCTTTTGCTCATGGTGCTAACGATGTTGCCAATGCTATCGGACCGCTTGCGGCCGCTGTTCAAATTCTAATATCCGGAACAACCAATATACAAGCGCATATTCCTGCTTGGGCTCTTATACTTGGCGGTTCCGGCATAATAATAGGTCTTGCCACCTGGGGTTGGCGAGTTATTGAAACGATCGGCAAAAAAATCACCGAACTTACTCCAACAAGAGGATTTGCCGCCGAATTTGGAGCAGCCACTACTATACTGATTGCTTCTCGGCTTGGCATGCCGATATCTACTACACACACATTAGTTGGCGCTGTTATTGGCGTTGGATTTGCCAGAGGAATAGAGGCTTTAAATCTTGCTATGATTCGTGATATTATAGTAACCTGGATCGTTACAGTTCCTGCCGGAGCATTTTTGGCAGTTTTGTTTTTTTACTGTATTAATTTTATTTTTGGGTGAGGCACTAAATGTTAAAAAAAGCAACAACCTATTTAATATTACTTTTAAGTTTCTTTGGACAGAAAGCTGATGCAGAAAACATGGAAGCAAAAACAGCTCTTTTGCAAGCAAGTATAGAAGTTTTCACAACCGAGCCAAAGGAAACAGAAGCTAAAAACGTACAGCCTGGAAGTTACGTAAAATTAAAAGCGATAGTTACAAATGTTGGCGATCTTCCAAACAATCCAGCCCAGATGTTTATTCGCTTTGCTTTTCCAAAGCCCCTTTCCCTGCACTCCAAAAGCATTCTTTTCAAAACTGAAATCAAACAAGTGCCGAAACTTGCTCCAAATGAGTCTATAACAATAGATTTTGAAACCGCCCATAAATGGCCCACCATTTTCGACTTTGTCAGAAACGATTGGGCAATGCGAGAATATGAAGCTATTATTAATGATGGCAAAGTGGAAAAAATTTTCGGCAACAGAGCAATTTTTTTTTCAGCCTACTACTACGAAGGGCTTCAAGAGTTATTTCCGGTAAAAGTACAAGCTGAAAATTAGCTCCACAATACTGTAATTGGAAAAGCAAAAACATTTTTCGCTAACTGCTCTACCTGACTACCCTTATGTAAAACTACTCCCGCTTTTGCATTTGGATATTCTTTTAAAAATCGTTGTAATTGCAAAGTATCACCGTATGTAACACGTGATGCTGACTTGACTTCAATTCCAACAAGAACTTGACCATATTCAATCACGAAATCCACTTCATTTCCGGCAGCTGTACGCCAATAATGAATGTGTGGGCGAGGTGTGATTAGACTTGCCAATTGTTTAAGATGATGAAAAACAAAACACTCTAACATTCCCCCCCATTCACGACTTTTTCCAAGATCATCGGGTGAATAGAGACCCGCAAGATAGGCTGCTAAGCCGGAGTCTAGCAACATAATTTTGGAACTTTTCACCAATCGTTTACCCATATTTATCGAATAAGCTGGAAGGCGAAAAAACAAACCACTCACCTCTAATAAATTAATATAACGATGTGTGGTTGGTTGTTTAAGCCCGACGTCCCGACCAAGCTCTGAAATATTAAGCAGTTGCCCGCTTCGCAAAGCAGAAGCAATCATCAATTGGCGAAAATCCGCCAAATTATCAATTTGACTAAGTTGTCTTAAATCTTTTTCTAAATAAGTGGTAACATAGCCCTCAAACCACTCAATAATAGCTTCAGGATTTTTCCGTTGATATATTTGCGGCATTCCACCATGCCAAACCCAAAATATTAGATCATCACAAGTTGGATAAGATCTCTCAAAAGAAGAAAAATTTGCCTGCAACAAATCATCTAAAAAATTAGGAGGATTTAATCCTAAGATTTCTCCTTGGGTCAGCGGACCTAATTCTAAAAAAACAGCTCTTCCAGCTAAGGACTCACTCACCTGTTTCATTAATAGTAGATTAGCAGAACCCGAGAGTATAAAACGAAAATCGGGGTTATTATCAACGACTTTTTTTATTGTTAAAAATAATTCAGGAAGTCGTTGAATTTCATCTATAATTAATGGTTGCTTTGATGAAAAAACAAATTCAGGGTCCCTTTTTAACTGGGCAAGTAAATCATAATCATCCAAAGTAAGGTAATTCCAGTCAGAAAACTCTTCTTGTAGTAGTGTCGTCTTGCCAACTTGCCTAGCACCGGTTACCACAACTACAGGGTTATCTTTTGTTTTACGAACAAGCTCCGGCAAAAGCCAACGTTTACGATATTTCTTCATACCATTATTTTATTCATGACGTGAATAAATTGCATAAAAACCCACTATTTTGACTTCGCACTAATCATCTTGCCTTCCTTATATTCACATTCAAAGACGCTGCCATCACGGCGCTTAATTACTCCCTTGCCATTCCAGGGCTTACCTTCCTTATATTCACCTTCAAAGACGCTGCCATCAGAGCGCTTAATTACTCCCTTGCCATTCCAGGACTTGCCATCCTTATATTCACGTTCAGAGGTTCTGCCATCAGGGTACTTAGTTACTACCTTGCCACTCCAGATATTACCTTCCTTATATTCACCTGTAAAGGTGCTGCCATCAGGGTGCTTAATTACTCCCTTGCCACTCCAGAACTTGCCATCCTTATATTCACCTTCAAAGGTGCTGCCATCAGGGTACTTAATTACTCCCTTGCCATTCCAGGGATTACCTTCCTTATATTCACCTGTAAAGGTGCTGCCATTTCTCCACGTAAATGATCCTTCACTATTTCTCATTTCTTCTGCGACATTACTTGAGCGTGGAGGCGGTGCAGAAAACCGCGCTGAAGAACTAGAGGGATTTTGATGGGATGGCGCACTATGCTCCAATATGCCAGGTTGATTTAACTGACTGATAATTACACGGTTTTGTTCTGAAATGCGTTGCAATAGCTCAAATGATTCTTGATGCATATTTTCCAGACGGATCAAACGATCTTCTAAATTATTCGGTTGTCTTGCCCTTGTACCCCCCATTGTGACTAACATCTCCACTACCTCTGCAACTTTCTCATCTTCACTATCCCGCTTGCGTTTACCTGCTGCAGAAGAACTAGCAGAAGAACTAGCAGAAGAACTAGCAGAAGAACTAGAACTAGCAGATGTTATGCTACTATTAAATTGATCTGAATTATATGGATTCATTTTTACCTCAAATTATTAATATTAAAACAAATTGTACCATTTAATTAGATTAATAGTCAACAACAATATATTTAGTCGCCCCTGAAAATATGTTAGAACTTGCAAGTGAACTTATTAACTTTATTTAAAACCTTGAAATTTTACCATAAAACTAGAACCCTTAATCGAGACGAATATAAAACCCACTATTTCTGCATTTTGGGATCGATTGTATCCCGAAGAGCGTCGCCAACTAGAGCAATAGATACTAAAAGGGTCGTTAATAAAATAGCCGGCGGCCAGAGAAGATAACTCTCGCCGGGAAAGGCTGATCTGCCCTCATCCATCAAAACACCCCAGGAACAAGAACCCTCTTCGCCCAAGCCCAAGAAAGAAAGCCCCGCTTCCGTAGTGATCGCCCCCATAATAGCAAAAGGTAGAAGAGTTAAAACGGGAGGGATAGCGTTTGGAAGAATATGGGAAAAAATAATATATGAATCCTTAAAACCGAGTGAATAGCAAGCCTCGACATAAGATAAATTTCTCTGTTTAAAAAATTCCGCTCTTATATAGCGGCTAAAGGAGGTCCAACCAAAAAAACCGATCACGGCGATAACAATGAAAATGGATTTGCTTTGCAAAATGGCGACTACCAAAAGAAGCATAAAAAAAGTTGGCATCGACTCCCAAACTTCAAGAATTCTGCAAACTATAATATCAAACTTGCCACAATAATACCCCGCAAAAGATCCAATCGGTATGCCGATAATTAGAGCCAATGATACCGCCAGTATTCCCACAACCAAAGAGATCCTGACCCCAAAAATCAGAGCGGCCAATAAATCTTTTCTATTGATGCGGGTTAACTCATACCAAGGAACCTGTAAATTTGTTTTTTGCCCTCCACCCGCATCATCTTCCCAATGAAACGAGCGAATAAACGGCATTAAAATAAAGGTAATTTTTTTATCTTCAGCTTCCAGCCAATTTTGCTTATCTATTAGATATTGATAGGAGCTTTTAGCGTTTTTGTAAGCGGCAAGATCACTTGACTCGCCCCTCTCATAACTATCGATCTCTTTTTGATATCTACTTTTTTGCTTTTCTTTATTGTTTATCTTAAGTTGCCAAACAGTTGACGGGGACTGATCGCCCACAAAATATTTAACAAGTCTCTCATGCTGCTCTTTTTCCAAACGATAGGAAATTATTCTGTTTAATTTGGCGGCCGGATTTAAAAAACGCAAATCAAAAGCAAAATCCGCCTCCTTTCCCATCTTTAACTCCTGTCTCCTCTCACTAGATAAAACCGGGTCTGCCGCAGGGTCTCTCGGCGTTTTATAAACAAAATATATAAATAGAAAAATTTGGCAGAAAAAAACTAAACTAAATAGCAATAGTCGTTTACTCCTTCCAAAGTAAAAGGCAGTCAAAAAAAAGGGCAGAGTAAACATTAATAGATTAAAAAAGATGTCCACTCTTTTAGTAAAAAAGCCGATAAAGAAAAGTACGCGAAAAAGCGGAAAATACAAAGTGCCGTCGTAAGCTACAACTATCGGTTTACTGGACGCTAAAAATGGCGCATAGATTCCCACAAGACAGTAAGCTATAACAACAAAAAAGGCCATAGCGCCCAACCTGTGTTTAAAAAACCTATGCCAAACTTTTTGTGTGTAACTTAAATGCTCTTCCATTATTCTAACGTAACCCTTGGGTCCAAAATTGTATAGGCAATATCTGCCGTTAAATATCCAAGCAGCGCCAAAAAGGCCCCCGCCAAGCTTGAAAACATAATGACATTATAATCTCTATTTAATACTGCATCATAGAAAAACTTACCGAATCCATTTATCTCAAACAAAGTCTCAACGATTAACGACCCCCCTAAAACAATTCCTAAAGATCCGGCAATGGATGTCACTATTGTAATACTTGCGTTTCTGCCAACATGTTTTATCATTGTATTGATTTTAGACACCCCCTTAGCTCTTGCCGCTCTAACGTAATCTTGTCTAAGCACTTCTAACACGGCCGTTCTGGCCAATCTTGCTTGCGAGGCCAAACTTCCATACATTATAGCTATCAATGGCAAAGCGATATGCTGCAAAATATCAAATAGACGCTCATAACTTGTCATCTTATCATAAACGTTGTCAGGACTTGTAAATCCGCTTAATGGAATAGGAATATCGGTAAAGAGAAAGGTGCGGCCAAGCGCAAGTTTTTCAATCAAAAAGGGAGCTACGACAAAAACAGGAGCGGCAAATAGAACCAAAAAAATGACATTTAAGCTAAAATCCTGCCAGTAAGCTTGCTTATAAGCCATAATAAAACCGAAGAAAATAGATAGAAAGAACGTTATAATCATAGGTAAGATCGCAAGCGTTAAAGAGTATTTAAAGCGCTTTGTAACTTCCCATATCACAAGTTTTGTATTGTCATTTCGAAGTGTGCCAAAATTAAGCGTTGTAACACGGGCTAAGTACCTAAAAAACCTCGTTTCAAAAAGTATGCCCACTTTTTGCTGCGTTGTCGGCTCAAAGACGTAAAATTGCAAATTTTCCCTATACCAATTCTCTATCTCAGGGATTACTTTATCCAAATTTTCATCTTTTGTTTTTAGCAGCGACCTCAAAAAATCATTATTTATTGAAATTTTACGATTATATTTTTTCTTTTTTTCACTTAAATTGGGTCCAAGATAGGCCATGCGGGTTCCGCCTCTTACAAAAAATCGAAGGGCGGTTGCACGAATTTGTAATTCTTCCTTTTCATCTTGTATAACTTGTAAAAGAAGCGGCATTATATATTTTGATCTATCGCCAAAGCGAATTCTGATTTTGTTATATTCCTTAATCAGCATCTCTTCGGTATCATCCGGGCTAATTTTACGGTTAGTCAACTGCCGCAAAGTTTTTTGTGCTTTTTCCATAGATGTATTTGGCCAAAGATTTATTAATATCGGAAGAGTCAAACCATAGTGCTCCCGAAACTGCAAGTATCTGTCATCAGTTCCAAAACTTTGCGCTCTATCTTCCCTGATCGACGCTGTTCCCTCCGGAGTTATTTCTGTAATCGTAGTAGGTTCGCCGGGAGCCAAATTAATAATTATAAAATTTATTAAAACTATAAAAAAAAGCGTTATTGGCAAAAGTATCAAACGACGAATGATATAGTTAAACATTTAATTTTTTATCCAAAATATTGAACTAATGGGCTCTTCTATATCGGCCCCAGGTATCAAATCCTGTCTGTTTGCCGGAATAAATACATTCTGTAAATACTCACGGTAGAGCATCACTATTTTAGGAGCATATAAAAAGGTGTATGGTTGTTCATCGTGAAGAATTTTATGAAATCTGTGATATAGCTGCTTCCTTATTATAGGATCGTCTTCAAAAGTCAACTTTTCAATTATCTCATCAACTTCCTTGTTCATAAAACTGATGTAATTGGATGATCCCGGCTGATTTGCTCCTTCAGAGTGCCAAAGCTGCCGTGGGTCTTCCGGCGGCGTGCCTAGCCCCCAAGCCAAAAAAAGAGCGTCAAAGCTTCTTCCTTCAATAGCTTGAGAGAGATCCGCTATATCAACCCCATTTAAATGACATTTAATGCCAATATTCGATAGAGCATCCGCAATATATTCACAAAGCGCTTTGGTAGTCGGGTTTTTTACATAGTAGGTTAAACTAAATTCAAAAGGCAGCCTTTTGCCGTCAAAATCCTTATCTATTATGCCGTCGCCATCACTGTCATACCAACCCTCTTCCTCTAAAAGTTGTAAGGCTTTTTTAGGATTAAAGGGCCAAGGATCAATCGTTTTATCATAAGAGCTTGAATCATGCGCGAATGGGCCGGTAATCTGCAACCCCATCCCATTTAAATATTGTTCAATGATCCGATCCCTATCTATCGCATATGTCAGAGCCCTCCTTACCTTTCTACTTTTAAAAAAGGGATTTTCTTGGTTCCAGCCGACATAGGCAAAAAGTCTTCCGGGATAATCCAAGCGCTTAATTGCAGAGCCTTGTTTAACTTGCTCCTTATATAAATCGGAGGCAAGAAAATTTTCAAACTCGATATGCTGATCCGGCTGAAGATTATACGTATCCAGACGACCGGCCTTAAAATCGTGCCAAATAGTGTCGGGAGTATTTTTAAACTGCTCTTCAATTCTTTTAGTTAATGCGTCAAGATTATTAAAATGATCCGGATTTCGGCGAAACTGAATTTGCCGATCTGTCATTCCATCAAAAACCCAGGGACCAGAACTTACTATTATATTTTTAGCCCAATGCTCCGCAAAATTTTGCGCCCATACAGAACTTTTCCTATATATATCTGGATCAGAGTCATCATCAATTATTTTCGACCCATCTGGAAAATACTTATAGACAAAAGAAGCAAGCGGACTTAAATTCCCTGTTAGCTGTTTGGCCACATATTTTATTTTATTTTCTTTATTTCCATCTTTATCTATCACCTCCTTTGCCAGCCAGCGAACAACAAAGGTTTGATCATCGATTATCTCAATTTCTTCTATATCACCATAATAATTTCTAAGCGCTACCGCTCCGCCCTCTTGATTATAGGGATTCATCAAAGCATCGTGATAAAATTTAAAATCGTGAGAGGTGACTTTCTGTTTTTTTAAAAATTGGGGAGCTAGTTTAACATTTCCTTCGAATAATTTTTCGCTCAAAGGCTGCCAATAAAGATCATCTCTTAAGTGAACCCAATACTCAGATAGATTAGAATCTTTTCTTTTTCTCTCTTCAATTTTAATCGCCATAGATGGAGAAAAAGTTTCATATTTGCCAAATTCAAGCCTTGCTAAAGAAGCTGAACACAAAGCTTGCCAAGCGGATACTTGTCCCCAATTGGTGAATGGGTGCAGATCATCCGGCTTGCCTATAGTCGCGATAAACCTTGTTCCTCCAGGTTTAAAATTCATCCCAAGCAATGCAGGCAAAGTTTTTTCGTAGAATTGATCTTCTTTTAGTAGGTTGGGCAGGTTCGGATCAATGTAGGGTCTTTTTTTAATGCTAAACTCTTTACTTTCAATGAATTGTCCATTCTCGATAGAGTCCTTAATATCTCTGACCTCTTCTTGTAAATTTAAAATTTCGCTTTTGATATTTGAATTTTCATCTCTTAGATTTTGTAAATTCTCCTCAACTAAAAAAGAGGACCACAAGAGCATTACTACCAAAGCAAAAAAGAAAGCATGAAAAATAAAACGTAAAAAATTTGCCAGTTTCATACTGATAAAAATAGTATTTTTTTAATAAGAAGGAAAGGGTTAATTTTCCTCATATTTCTTGGATAGTAACAAAATTAACCGCCCGCGAACTAAAGTTCGCTGGAGACCGCGGGACCCAGAGAGATTATAAATCCGTGTTTTAATTGCTAGAAATAAGAGATACTTACCACACCCCGCGTAGTTTTTTTGGCATATACTTAGGATTCTGCATGAAGAGCTCAATTTTGGCTGCTGCATCTGTAGGATGCTCTCCCGCGCTACTCTATAAATCTTTACCACTGCAAATAGTATATCTAACCACGTGAGGAGGAGTTTTTCTGTGAGCTGGTGGAAAATTTCTACCAATACCCCCTTCGTTATGAACAGTATTAAGTGCTCTAAAAAAGTCAATTGCTACTCGACCAGGCATATCATACTCTTCAGATCGTATATAGAAACCACCTTTATACGGGTCAGCTTTGTATGTATCTAAAGTAAATTTGCATTGGCAATCAACTTTAACAAATCTAAAAAATTCATTTTACTTCTCCTGTTGTATGTTCATAAAACTTTTTAAGCAATCATTAGAAAATAAAGTAACATTTGTATCAATCAAAAAATATCTAATCCGGCAGGTCAGCCTACTCGATTGATTGTCTTTCTATGATGATCAATCTTTATTTAAACCTTGAATTGAAGTTAGAACTTTATCTGAGAGAGCATTTATAGCTTCTTTTTTGCCTACATGTTTGAAATCTTGGGGGTGGATAGGAGGGCCAAAAGTGCAAGTTATCTTGCCGAATAATTTTGGAAAGCGCCTTGTTATGGGCCAAACATCAAAAGCGCCCTTTATGTAGACAGGAACTATTGGGGAATCTGTTTTTTGAGCGATAAAAGCAAATCCCGGCTTAACTTCCTTAATTATTCCATCTGTTGTTCTCTCACCTTCCGGAAAGATCACTACTTTCCTTTTTTCGTTTAGCAATCTGCAAATTGTTTTGATGCTTTTTAAATCCCCCGCATTGCCTGAGATGGGGTAGGCGTTTAGATGGCGAATAAGAAAACCAAAAATAGAATTTTTAAAAAGCGGCTCCATTGCCAAAAAGGAGAGCTCTCCCCGGCAAGCCGCTGCTATTATTGGCGGATCAAAGTAGGAAACGTGGTTGGAGGCAATAATTGCCTTGCCTTTTGGTATATTTTCTATTCCCTTAACTTCTAAGCGATATAAAATCTTAAAAATGATTAAAAATGAGTATTTTGTAAAATAATAAAAAAGATTCATAATAAGTTTAGTATTTGGTCAACAACGGCATCTATTGTAAGATTGGATGTATCAATCTCATGAGCGTCTTCCGCCTTTTTTAAAGGAGATGCTTTTCTTGTTGAATCTATCCGATCTCTCATTTCAACATTTTGCATAATATCTTCCAATAAATGCTCTTCATTTGGAAATTTTTCCAAGAGCTCTTTATATCTTCTCATGGCGCGGATTTCAATACCTGCGGTAAGAAATATTTTCAGATCCGCCTTGGGAAAAACAAAGCTACCCATATCTCTACCCTCAAATACCGCATCGCCGCTTTTGGCGAACTCTCTTTGGATATTAATAAGCTTACCCCTTACCTCTTTAATGGCGGAAACCTCCGATACAAAAGCTGCAACTTTTGCTTTTCTAATCTCCTCTGTTACATCTTCGCCTTCATAGTAATATCTCTTTTCACCATTTTTAACTTTTATCTCAAATTGAAAATTATCTAAGAGTCGGTTCAATTTTTCTTTATCGTTTATCGCAATGCTGTGCTTGATTATTCCATACGTTATAGTGCGGTACATCGCTCCGGTATCGAAATAGATAAAGCGAAGCTTTTCGGCCAGTTTTTTTGCAACGGTACTTTTTCCTGTTCCGGAGGTGCCGTCGATTGTGATAATCATGCAAAAACTCTCAAATATAAATATAGAAAGGGCGCCGTGAAAACAAGGGAATCAAGAATATCCAACATTCCGCCGAGTCCGGGAATATGGGAACTATCTTTTATTTTTGCAGCCCTTTTTAAAAGTGATTCTGCCAAATCCCCTAATTGTGCCAGTATGCTAATTGATGCACCTAGTACTATGCTTTCTGATAGAGACATCTCAATCGAGGTATACATTTGAAAAACTACACTTACAACTATTGCTGTAATAAAACCGCCTATTGCCCCCTCCCAAGTTTTTTTGGGACTAATATATGGCGCAAATTTAATATTACCCAAAAGCCTTCCCCAAAAAAGAGCCGATCCATCTGTGATATAGGTGATAAATAAAAGATATAGCAGCCACAACCTTCCATCTTGCATATCTTGGCCAGAAAAAAGATAGTTTATTTGAATCGTACAACTTAAGGGAATAGTAAGATAAAAAATTGCAAAAAGGGTTAAGGGAATATTATCGAAAGGATCATCTTCAAACGCAATATAAGAAACAAAAGTCAGCAATAGGGCATAAATAACAAGCGCCAAAGGCAATAAGAGAACATACGGCGTCCAAACAAGAAAAAAAACTGCTGTCACATATGAAAAATTTATAAATTGCCCAAGCCGCTCTTTTGGTCGATATCCTTTTATTTGTGAAATGTGATAAAACTCACTTATCGCCATCCCAATAATTAACACCTGAACTGCAAGAAACATTATCGAATAGATGGGATGCATTGATAAAGATAGTACTAAGGCTAAAATAATACAGCCGATTGTGCTTACAATAACTCTTTGCAATATAGGGTTCATTCTATCTAAAAACATTAGCTGCCCCGCCTTTTTTCTCTTTGCTGATAATCAAATATAGCCATAGCAAGGTGTTTAGGGGTAAATTCCGGCCAAAAAACCGGTGAAAGCAGAAGTTCTGAATAGGAAATTTGCCACAAAAGAAAATTGCTTATTCTACTCTCTCCGCTTGTTCGAATTAAAAGATCCGGGTCCGGCAAGTTCGCAGTATCCAAGTAATCCGAAATCAGATTCTCGGTAACATCTTTTTGCTCGAAAACCTTATTATCATAGTCTTTAAGCATTTTTTGAAAAGCTCTTGCAATTTCATCTCTTCCGCCATAATTCATGGCAAAAACCACTTTTATCTTATCGCAATGCTTTGTAGTTTCTTTAGTCTCTTCAATGATATCGATAATCTTCTTAGGAAATTTAGTTAGATCGCCGATGGAAAGAAACCTAACTCCATTTTCAATCATATAGCTCCTTTGCTCTAAAAGCGATTTTTCAAGCAGCCACAACTGAGCCTTTATTTCCCTTTTGGGCCTTTTCCAATTCTCGGTTGAAAATATATAAAAGGTTAAAACCTTAATACCTAATCTATAGGAGGCCTCTATTGTGTTCAAAAGAACTTTAGCGCCAATTTTATGGCCTTTTTCGGGCAATATTTTGTTTTTCCTGGCCCAGCGGCGGTTGCCGTCCGGTATAATGGCTACATGTTTAGGGATAGATTGCATATCCAAATGACTGAAATCTTCCTGGGAAATTACATCGCTTGTATTCTCTCTTTCTTCAATAAGATTCATCAAACCAACTCCTTGGCGGGAAAAATATTTTTTAACATTATGTTTTGCTCTCTTTCGGGTCCAAGTGAGATAATGCTTATCGGCACGCAGCAAAGTTTTTCAATTGTTTTTATGTACTCTTTTGCATTTTTTGGTAGATCATCAAATTCGGTACACTTGGATGTATCTGTTTGCCAGCCCGGCATCTCTTCAAAAATGGGTTTGGCTCTTTCTAACTCTTGAGTCAGATAGGGAAGCTCTTCAACCCTCTTTCCTCCTATTTCATAAGCGACTAAGATTTTTATCTTCTCCAAATGGTCCAAAACATCCAATTTGGTTAATGCCATAGAATCCAAGCCATTTATTCTGGTAGCGGTTTTTGCCAAAATAGCGTCAAACCAGCCGATCCTTCTTTTCCTTCTTGTTGTTGTACCAAACTCACGCGCTGTATAATGATCTAAAAAGTCTTCTCCCTCGCTTGCTGCTGATGGCAGGGGGCCAAGCCCAACTCTTGTCGTGTATGCTTTTATAACCCCTAAAGTATGAGATATTCTAGTTGGACCAATACCCGCTCCCGTACAGATGCCGCCTGCAATTGTATTACAGGAGGTAACATAAGGGTAGGTGCCAAAATTAATATCCAAAAAAGTTCCTTGGGCACCCTCAAGAAGGACATTTACTCCTTTTTCAATTCCATCTGAAATGATCTTTTCTACGTTTGTTACATATGGAGCAAGATACTTCGCATAGCGGCTATATTCGGAAAATACTTCCTCGTAAGATAACTTGCTTGCGCCAAAGAGCTTGACAAGCTCTTCATTTTTTGCCTCAAGATTAGCTTTTAAGAGATCCGGAAAAATATTGGGATCTATTAACTCCGAAATTCTGATCCCTGACCTATTGGCTTTATCAGCAAAAGATGGGCCAATTCCTCTACCGGTAGTTCCTACCGCATTTGAGCCTTTGTGTTGTTCTAACAAAATATCTAATTGCCTGTGATAAGGAAAGATGACATGGGCAGAAGGAGAGATCCAAAGACGATTTTTGACATCTATTCCCCTTGATTGCAAAGTATTTATCTCCATTACAAGCACTTCAGGATCAATTACGGTACCTGCTCCAATAAAGCACTCTGTGTGAGGATGCAAAATACCCGACGGTATCAAATGCAGCTTATATTCTTCATTGCCGATAACGATAGTATGTCCGGCATTGTTCCCGCCTTGGGATCTAACGATATATTTCGCTTGCGGGGTAAGAAGATCTATGATCTTACCCTTTCCTTCATCGCCCCATTGGGCGCCTACTACAATAACTCCAGCCATAATTACTCTCCTGCTTTTAAAACTGCCATGAAAGCATTTTGAGGGATATTAACTTTGCCGATCTCTTTCATTTTCTTTTTACCCTTCTTTTGCTTTTCCCACAGCTTTCTTTTTCTAGTAATATCACCGCCATAACATTTTGCCGTTACATTCTTTTTTAATGCAGTTATGGTTTCTCTAGCAATAACTTTCCCGCCGATTGCTGCTTGAATCGGCACTTTGAATAATTGTTGAGGAATAACATCCTTTAATTTTTTACAAATCGCCCTTCCCTTTCCTTCGGCCTTTGACCTGTGAATAAGGCAAGAAAATGCGTCAACCGGCTCTTCGTTAACCCTAATCTCAAGTTTAATGATATCGCCTTTCTCATAATCTTTACTCTCATAATCAAAAGAGCCAAAGCCCTTTGTCACGGATTTTAATTGATCGTTAAAGTGAGTAATGATTTCATTTAAAGGCAAATCATAAGTCAATATAAGATGCTTAGCATCCATGTTTTCCGTTTTTACTAAATTACCCCTCTTTTCCATACAAAGATTCATAATAGCTCCCAAATACTCGGATGGCGCTATTATTGTACACGTAACCCATGGCTCCATTATTGAATCAATAAAAGTAGGATCGGGATAGTGAACGGGGTTGTCTATTTCCTTAACAGTGCCATCATTTATAACAATCCGATATATAACACTTGGCGCTGTCGATATAATATCAAGATCAAATTCTCTTAAAATTCTCTCGAAAGTAATTTCAAGATGCAAAAGACCCAAAAAGCCGCACCTAAAACCAAACCCGAGGGCCATTGAGCTCTCCTGTTCAATGTGCAGGGCAGCATCATTTAACTGCAATTTTAATAAAGCTTCCTTTAATTGCGGAAAATCAGAGGTGTCTACCGGATATATTCCCGCAAATACCACCGGTTTTATCAAACGAAAACCGGGCAGGCGCTCAGCGACCGGATTTTTTTGCAATGTTATGGTATCGCCGATTTTAACGTCCGCCGTGTTTTTGATATTGCCAACTATGTAGCCAACTTCTCCTGCCTTTAACGACTCTACCGGTTTCTCTTTAGGCGTAAAGATGCCAACTTCTGTAACTTCATAAATTCTATTTGTTGACATCATTAGAATTTTAGATCCCTTGTTAATTTCGCCGCTTATGATACGAACATAGACCATCACACCTCTATAGGGATCATAGTGCGAATCAAAAACAAGTGCTCTAGTATAGCCGTCCTTCATCTCTTTGGGCGATGGAACGCCGCTGATTACCCGCTCTAAAATCTCTTCAATTCCAATGCCTGTTTTTGCTGAACAACAGAGAGCATCGGAGGCGTCAAGTCCAATTGCTTCTTCTATCTGCTCTTTCACTTCATCGACATTTGCCGCCGGCAAGTCTATTTTATTGATCACCGGAATAATTTCGCAATCTCTGTCTAGGGCAAGATGCACATTGGCCAAACTTTGAGCCTGGACTCCTTGAGCGGCATCTACCACTAAAAGCGCTCCTTCGCAAGCAGCAAGAGCTCTTGACACTTCATATGTGAAATCGACATGTCCGGGGGTATCTAAAAGATTCATTTGATAAATATTACCATCTTTAGCTTGGTAGTGCATTGTCACAGGGTGCGACTTTATGGTAATACCGCGCTCTCTTTCAAGATCCATATCATCCAAGACTTGCTCTTGCATATCTCTTTTCTCGATAGTGTGCGTCAATTCCAAAAAACGATCAGCAAGTGTTGACTTGCCGTGATCAATATGGGCAATAATGGAAAAATTTCTTATTTTTTTTAAATCATACTTATACATAACAACAAAATAACCTTGCGACCAAGATGACTTGAACATCCACCGAGAAAATCTCGACTAGAACCTGAATCTAGCGCGTCTACCAATTCCGCCATGGCCGCTTATTTGAATGTAAATAATATCCTTTTTAGTATATAATTATCCATTGCAATTTATTAAGGAAAAAAAATGCAGCATAATCTCCAAAATCCCTATTTAGCTTCCATTAAAGAAAGATATTTACTGAGTAGCCCAGATTCAGCCAAAAAGGTCTTCCATATGGAAATAGATATATCCGGCTCAAATTTGCAGTTTAAACCGGGCGACAGCGTAGCTATTTTCCCGGAAAATGATAAAACAACAGTAGACGCGATTATCAAAAAACTGGGAACCGGAGGCGATGAAACAGTTCAAGACAAAAGGACTGATAAAACCTGGAAATTGGCAGATTTTCTAACAAAAAGAGCAAATATCAATAAATGCAGCAAAAAACTTTCGGACTTGGTTTTTAACAAATGCGGAAAGATTCCGAAAAATATGGATGTAATAGATGCGCTTCTTTCTTACGATCTTTCAATGAATCCCCAAGAGCTGTGCAATCTATTATCACCCAACACCCCCAGATTTTATTCAATTGCCTCTTCGCCAAAAACATCCAATGATAAGTTAGATATTACAGTTCAACTTGTGGAATTTTTTGTTAACAACCAAAAGCGCTATGGCCTCTGCACTCATTATCTTTGCAACTTAGCTCCTCTAAACGTCTCAAATCTACCCATTTACATTCAACCAACCAAAGATTTCACTCTGCCGGAAAAAATGGAAGCCCCAATCATTATGGTCGGACCGGGAACAGGGATCGCCCCTTTCCGCTCCTTTTTACAAGAAAGAGAGCATTCTCAAGCCCCCGGTAAAAACTGGCTCTTTTTTGGCGAATGGAATAGAAGCGAGTATTTTTACTACGATGATTATTGGACCGGGCTTGAAAAAGATGGACGGCTGAAGATAACAACCGCCTTTTCAAGAGAGCAGGAAAATAAAATATATGTGCAGCACCGCTTAGCTGAAAATGGCGCTGAAATCTATAAGTGGCTTAAAGACGGGGCTCATTTCTATGTTTGCGGAGATGCGAAAAATATGGCCAAAGATGTCGATGCCGCTCTTCATCAAATCTGTCAAAATTACGGGAATCTTTCGGAGCAAGAAGCAAAGAGCTACATCAAAGAGCTTCGCAAGCAAAAACGATACTTAAGAGATGTTTACT
>SDBT01007270.1_pt1 | contig 18262 bp, 16 predicted proteins | sample 2277101 | NCBI WGS metagenome assembly SDBT01 (sample SAMN10404973, study PRJNA504765) | marine sediment metagenome | isolation source: marine sediment core GS10_PC15, 103 cmbsf | place: Arctic Ocean: Southern Knipovich Ridge | collected 2010
GCACCTCCCCGCCCACCATTCACCATCACCCTTTACCACTACCACATAGGGGTGCTCCTCCCGTAGCATTTCTCCAGTGCCATCAGTAGAGCCATCGTCAATGATAATTATCTTGAAATTCGGGTAGGTGACGTGCTTGAGAGATTCAAGAAACTCCCTGGTGTCTTCCTTATTGTTGTACACCGGGGTGACTATTGCCACCAGCGGATTATCATGCATTCCCGTTTCTCTCTAAGGCGTCGTTCTTTGAACCGGTCTATGCTCGCCGGCTTCTTAAGGGTTATCGGTGGAAGTAATTCCTGACTTCTGTGCAGACTCTCTCGATATCCTCATCGGTCAGGAAGGAAGAGGACGGCAGCCACAAGCCAATCCGTGAGACGTGGGCTGAGTTCTTGAAATCTCCCTTAACATGGGCATAAGGTGGCATACTGTGGAGAGAGGGATGGAAAGGTCTGGTGCCAATTCCTTTTTCCTTCAGGTAAGAGGCTAAGTCATCCCTGCCATTTTCCACCATAATATCAATATACCATGGGGAAGTATCCTCAAGATTAATGTCTACAAACCGGACTCCCTCAATGCCTTCCAGCAAGCGGTTATAGAGCCGATACATATCTTTTTTTCTATTGACCCGCCACTCCAGCTTCCTCATCTGGGCAATGCCTACTGCTGCCTGAAAATCGGTGAATTTGAAGTTATAACCCAATGCCTCATGATAGAAATCGGTGCGGGCAGTTCTGCCGAAGTCCTTGAGCTGATAAATCTTAGTGCTCAGCTCCTCGCTATCAGTTACCAGCATCCCCCCCTGACCGGTGGTAATTACCTTGGGAGTGCTGAAAGAAAAGCTGCCGATATCTCCCAGAGTGCCCAGGTGCTTGCCCTTATACCTGGAGCCCAGCGCCTGAGCCGCATCCTCGATGATGTAAAGATTATGCTTCTTCGCCAGCTTTAATAATGCCTCCATGTCAGGATACCTGCCGTTCAAAGGTACCGGCATTATGGCTTTAGTTCTCGGGGTTATCGCCGCTTCAGCCGCCCCCAAACTGATACAGAGGGTTTCTCTATCAATATCTACCAGCACTGGCTTTGCCCCCGCCAGAACTACGGCGTTGGCTGAGGCTATCATGGTAAAATCGGGGACAATGACCTCATCCCCCTGACCGATGCCCAGAGCCAAGGTGGCAATCACCAGGCTCACTGTGCCATTGTTGACTGTCAAAGCATATTTGGAGCCGACATACTCAGCAAACATCTGCTCGAACTGCTTGGTCTTACCCGCCTCGGTAATCCAGCCGGACTCTATAGTCTCTATCAGCTCCTTCTTCTCCTCCTCCCCCACCCAGGGCTCAATCTGGTTTATCCTCTTCACTATGCTCTCCTTATTCACCAGGGTTCTTGCCAAGAGGTATTAACTCAACACCTTCCGGAACTTTCTCAATCATTCGCCAGGGGTCTATCACTACGGAACCGGGGGCAAAGTCAAACTGTTTAAATTCTTCCCACATCGTGCCAATGAGATAGACCGATGGAATCTTTGGAGGTAATTGTGGGTCGGTAAGAGGGTCATGGAAGGTAACCTTCTCACCTCTCTCTTTCAAGATATTAGCCAGCAGTACGCTGGGGGATCCATAGGTGAGATTGGTTTCCGGTTTGTAAGTTTTCCCCAAAATTACTTTGGGTAGCTTGTGTTTACACATCAGGTCGGCTAACCACTCAGTTTGCTTCTCTCTCACCGTCATTACAAAGTCAAAAATATTATATTCCAAGCCTAGTTTATCGGACAGATAGCTTAGAGCTAGGTTATCTCTTGGATGACAGCCACCACCGTCTCCCATACCACCTCTCAAATACTTACCACTTATAAGCCTGTCTGTAGCTTCAGATAGAACGCTTGAAACTACATCGCAATCAGCTCCTGGAGAGTAATGGCAGAGCTGCATAAGTGTATTGGCAAACATAATCTTTAAGCCAAGAAAGGTATTGTAACACATCTTTACCACTTCTGCGTTATCCCAGGTCATTCTCAATTTGGGTGAATCTTGTATAGTGTCATAAAATTTTGCCAATAGTTCACCTGAATTTGAACTGCTGTCAATGGTTAAATTCTGACCAATTAGAGTAAATTCAGGACGAACAAAATCATAGATAGTCTGACCCATGGCAATAAAGAATGGGTTGTAGCACACCCCCCAACCTTGTCCAATGGGTCTATTAATAATCTTTTGCATTGCCGGATAAATACGTTTTCTGGTTGTACCGGGAAGAACGGTGCTGATAATTGTCACAACTTTGTGGTCTTCGGCTCGACAACGATTAATTGCATGAGCAATATCTTCGGCTGCTTTGACCAGATAGTCATAATTGAAGTCTTTCCTAACATGCTGGTGTCTGATTGATCCGTCCAGTTCTGGAGGGTGAGGCGTTTGAACGGCGACAAAAATTATTTCTGAGTTAAAGACAACTTCATCTATTGAATTCATAAACTTCATGTTTGGCAAAGCTGCTCGCAGGCGATTATCCATATAAGGTTCGTACAAATTGCTGATACCTCTTTTGTAGCTCTCAATGGTCTTTTTGTTCACGTCAAAGCCATAGAGAGTATGCCCACTTTGTGCCACTACAACCGCACAAGGTAAGCCTAGTTTTCCTAAACCGATCCATCCTATATTCATTTTGCCCCCCAATGCTTAGCTTTCTTGATTGTCTCATAAGGTCATCCGACAGAACTCTCTTGAAAATCAGTGAACGATTTCTCAGGAGAACTGGAGCCACATCATTCTTCCTCCAGCATCTTGATTATCTCCACTATTCCTTCTTCAGCACTCCTGGTGGCCTTGAAGCCCAGCTTGCTGGCAATCTTGTCGAAGGAAACTCTATAGCTCCTGGGGTCAACCTTGCCTTCCTTGATTTCCACTTTGGTCTCCGGGAGGTGCTTGGCTATCAGCTTAACCAGCTCGATTTTCCTATGGTTAAGAGAGTTTGCTCCCACATTGAATACCTCAGCCGATACTAACTCCAACGGGGCTGCAAGGACGAGTAGTATAGCCTCGACCACATCCTCGATATGGACGAAGGGTCTCCAGGATTCCGGCCCGAAGACCAAGAGCGACTTGTCAACCACAGCCTCGCGGACGAAAGAGTTGAGCATGGGTCCGTAGGACATCTTTAACGAGGGTCCGAAGACCGTTGCTAGCCTCAATACAGTGGGGTGGAAATCATTACCCGCAGAGTCCAGAATATACCTCTCTGCCTCTACTTTGGCTACAGCATAAGGAGAGGTGGGATTCAAGGGGTCATCCTCAGTAGCCAGCTTGGAAGTGTCGCTCAAACCGTAGTTGCTGCAGGTTGAGGTGAAGATGAAGCGCTTCACCTTTTCTTCTTTACACCGGTCAGCAAATCTACAGGCAGCTTCATAGTTAGTCTTGCGAATCAGTTGCTGCTCGGCGGCACTCTCTTTGCCAGTAACCGTAACTATAGCCGCCAAATGCACTACCCTATCCACCCCATTCAGAGCCTGGGAAACAATGTCCCCATTCCTGAAATCACCGCAGATAAACTCGAATTGTTGATTGTCTTGAAAAGAAGAGAGATGCCTTCTGTCAAAAGCTAGGGAGTCGAGGCCCCTCACCTGATAGCCCTTCTCCAGGAGTTTTGCTACCAGTTTCGAGCCGATATATCCGGTGCCACCAGTCACCATGACCTTCATTGACCTTTGCTCCTTATAATATTCGTGGAGAATTATCGGGAGTTTTTGCCTTCATAACATCGCTGCTCATAGTAGCTTGAATAGTCCTTACCGCCAGGTGTTTTCAACAACGACCTCAAGTTCAGAGTTCAAGCCTTCATCCCATCTTATTGCAGTTCGCTCGTCTTCTCTTTGCGTTTCTGTATTGTAACTCCATAAGCTACATTACGCAAGGCTTCGTGTTGCTTAGCACTTGATAATTATATGCTAGTTATGGACTCTTGTCAATACCATTGCCAGTCGGCACGCAAGTGAGTTGAAGTTTTTGGTATCACAAGACCTGCCCATTTCTGATGAAGCCACAGATACTCCTCAATACACCAGCATCCACACAAATGAGACAGGTATTACCGCTCCCACAACCTTAGGCACATATACCTCTAGGTCTGTGGGCAAGACATCCAGGATGTTCGGCACCTGGTAGGTAAGCTCCACTTGTTGCCATTAGCCGTTATGGGCACTCTATGTTGACATGACTTTACCCCGCCTGTAACATAATAGCAATCAATAATCCGCGGCAAATGAAATGAAGATTTTAGTAACCTCAGTAGAAGACATTAAAAGAGTGTACAATAGTATTAGGCTTCAGCACATCGTGAGACACCTATCGGAAAATCACGATATCACCATCCTTTCTACACGAACTTCGGGTGGGGCTGCCCTGCCGAGACCTCATAATCACGATTACTTTGAGCCTATGTTCCGAAGAGTGGCGGTCATATACCTGACCAAAGGGAAATCCTCGGCTGCAGTCCAGCAAGTGTCGTTTAGAAGTCTGGATTCAATTCTCAGAGAAATCGACCTCGCTAGTTTTGACCTGCATATTAATTCCCAGAGCTTATTACCCGGTTATATAGTGGCCAAGAGGCTAAGAAAATTTAGGAAGCCTACAGTTTTTGACATCGCCGATGACTTGCTGGAAAGAAATCGCAAATCGCCTGTAGTACCCTCTCTACTGAGACCTTTAATTGCCATAATTGGCCCATTTATGCTGAAAAGAAACATTGACATGGCTACAGTGATAACCTATATTACCCAGGCACTAGGAAATTCATATAACCTTCCTCAAAGTAAATCTGTACTAGTTCCAAATGGCGTTGATACCAAGCTGTTTAGGAATTATCCCAGCGAGCAACTTAGGAAAGAACTTGGTTTAAACCGGGATTTCGTAATCGGTTTTGTTGGTGTGCTCCAGTGGTGGGTGGATTTTGAGCCTGTTTTTGCTTCGTTAAGAGAGCTAATGGCAGAATACCCGGATATGAAGATGTTAGTCGTTGGTGAGGAGGGCAGACTTAAGGAAAACAAGGAGCTGGCGCAACGATATGGAATAGCCAGTAGGGTAGTATTTACCGGGGCGATCCCATTTACTCAAGTACCTAAATATATATCCTGTATGGATGTCTGTTTGGTCCCCTTCAAGGAAACCCGGGATTGCCACAACGCTCTACCCATAAAAACCTTTGAATATATGGCCTGTGAAAGGCCGGTTATTTCTACCCGGCTGGCCGGGGTTGTGGAAGCAGTGGGGGATAAAGTGCTATATGCCTCTAGTGTTGAGGATTATAAAAGTAGGTTGGCACAACTATATAATGACCAGCAGCTAAGGAGAAGAATGGGGGTTGAGGGTAGAGGTTTAATAGAAGCTAATTATAGCTGGGTAAATATAGGCGCTAGGTTTGAAAAGCTTTTATTTGAGGTGACATCCGGATAGCTGCATACCCAGGCTTACTTCAAATTCAAGAAGATATCTTTCATTTCCTTGAATATCTTATGCTTATCATATCTCAGTATATTGACCGAGCAATTCTTCCTGATGGTTTCCCTTAACTCGGTATCACGGTAGATTCTCATTATGGATTCTACGACATCTTTCTCACTTTCAACCACCAGCCCGGAGCCATTTTCAATAATTTGTTCGGCCAGTCCCCCACTCCCTTTAAATCCTATGGTAGGAATTCCATAAACCATTGCCTCTTGACCAACCATCCCCAGCGGCTCGGGCCATCGTGATAGAGCCAGTAAACAGTCTGCTTTTTTGAATATATCGAATCTTTCCTCCTCTAAAAAGCCATGGACATAGATATTCAAATCCTTTCTATCCAGCCTGTCGAGCAGGTAACCGGTGCCAATAACATCTATCCTGAAATTTATCCTTCCCTTTAGCTCCTGACTGATGTCTAACAGTAAATCCGCCCCTTTCCTCCTCTCCAGCCTGCCAACAAACAGAAGCCTGAATATATCATCTTTCTCATTATTTTCCCTGTTAAAGTCCCTGATATCTCCCAGAAATGGTGTTGGAATTACCTTGGATTGATATCCATGGTTGGCGAGCAAAGTGGCCACAAAATTGGAGTCGCATATAATCTCTTTAGGAAGCTTCAGATATTTATTCCTCATATAATTTTCAATCCATAAAGTGAGAAACAGGAATGGGGTTAATAGGGGCGCAGAGTAGGAAGATACCATCGGCGGGCTGATTGCTTCTCCCATGCAATGAGCGCATTTAAGCATGCTCTTATTCATATATGGTTCCCGGTTGCAGCGAGCGAAGTCTCTGGTAAAGCAGAAAGGGTAGTATTCATGCACATGCAAAACGACCGGAATATTTCCGGCTGCCTGTAATGGAGCAAAGGATATCTGGCGGAGGGTATGAATATATAAAACGTCGAGCTTCTCCTCAGCATAAATTTTGCGAAGCCGCCTTTGAAGACCAAAATTGAAATACATCCATGGGGTTGTTAATCCCGGGAGTTGATAGTAAACCAGTCCAGGAACCCCGTGAAAATAAGGAAGATGAAAGGGAGAGGACTTTATTTTGTGAAAGGGGAATCCATTGGCATTATTTTGATTCTGCTCCGTCGTGAAAATGACTATCTCGAAACCTTCCTGGCTGAGATATTCCGCCAGTTCCCTGATAAACAGCTCTAAGCCACCGACGAGAATTGGCGAGAAGTGGTCGTTCACTAGTCCTATTTTCATAGGATATCCTTAACCTTTTCCTTTATTTCTTCCTCTAACTCGGCTAGGTTTTTTGAGCCATCTTTGATGACCATCCCATATTCTTTCCCAATATCCAAATATATCTGTCTCTGGTACTTGAGGAAATCGATAGAAGGCGTATCGTCTTTTCTTTGATAAGCTATGTCTTCCGGAATGTCGAGAAGGAATACCAGATCTGGCCTAGGAAGTAAATACCATAACCTCTGTAAAATACGTTTAACCTTTTGATTGGAATAATCTAGGTCCACTGCCAGACCGACGACTGTATCGTAAACGTAGCGGTCGCAAACAACATTTTTGCCGAACATTAAGGGCAGCCTGACCTTTATAAGGGCGTGGAGCAAACACTCAAAAAGGACAGCATTCCCAAACAGGAAATGTAAGATGCGGTGCCGAAACAATCTCTTCTTGCTGTTGAAATATTCTGCATAATCCTTGAACATATCCTTATCGCGGAGGAAAACTGCCTTTCCCGTTTTGATAAGCGGCTTTAAAATCACCGGCTCAAATCTATTCCAGATGTAGCTGCTCTGTATTCCCTGGCTTGCCAGAAAATCAACCAGCTTACGAGCATGCGTAGTCTTGCCACCCCCGTCAATGCCCGTAAAACAGATAAAAACACGTCGTCTCATACTATTGTCCTAGCCGACCATTAATTAGCTCATTATACAAATGCTCAAGCCTCTCAGTAATGTTCTCCCAGGAATAGGGCAAGACCTTCTCTCTAGTCTTAACCTCAAAATTGCTAGCCCTGATGCCCTGAAATTGGGTGAGGATCTCCTCATCACTAGTAGCAAAACTCAAGCCATCGCCTATGGTGAATAATTGAGGCAATCCTCCAAAAGGTGTAGAAATCACGGGCAGGTTACAAGACATAGCTTCCAATACCGATAGGGGTAACATGACGCCTTTCTTCCAGTTGAAAGTGGGGAAAATATAGCAATCAGAAAGCATATAGAGCTCTTCAATATTAGTGAAATATCTTCTCCACACCAAGCACCCGCCGTCTATCAGGCTTTGATAAACATCTGGCTCCATAGGCAGGGTGACACTGCCTATAATGAGTGCCTGGACTCCTTCCATCTTTTGTAGTTGCTTAAAGAGGAGGGTATTTCTTTCTTTATCTACGGAGCCTACATGCAGAAGGATGTATTTCCCTTCCTCCAATTGGTACTTTTGCCTCAACCTCAGCTTTTCCTCCCGGGACACCGGCACAAATCTCTCGGTATCAACGCCGTTGGGAAGAAACCGAGTTTCACAGCCGGCACTGGAGAATAGAGCCTCTTTTTCTCTGGATTGGGTTAATATTAAATCCGGTTTGAATAAGGGGATAAACTTTTTGGAGAATGAGGATATAAAGGGATGAGTGGCCGATACCACTGTCTTCGCCTGTGGGAAAAGAACTTTAAGAACTTTGACAAATATCAGGGACCTGATAGATGGGCCTGGGATGAAGTGAATTATTTGCGGGTGGAAATCCTTAATCTTTTTCCAAAAGGCCGGAAAAAGTAAGTTACGCCACGGTAACAAGCACAGGTGCAAAACCTCACTGTTGTGGGACAACTCTCGACTTAGATAGAATGCAATATTTCTCATCCCCTCATCAAGCGTCCCCGAATAATCGCTCAGCATACATATCTTCATGGTTTTATCCGGACATGTTCATTTCCAGAACCAGGCTATTTTATGGGGCCATAGTCGGGATACCGGTGACAACCACAGACTCCCCCCCCAGGAGGTAAAAATCCTTCCTAAAAATCCCCCTCTTGACCTTTAAAGTCCCTTTTAGAAGGTCGTTGTTTTGGCGACATTTTGGCGACAAACTAAAAAGGACAGGATGTCACAAAAGGCACTTTAGCTTCAAAATGGGGTTTTGGCAACTGACACAAAAGTTCTATTTTGTATCTAACGGCACAGGATGGCATATCTGGCCTAGAATTACGAAACCGCTGCTCTACCCCTGAGCTACACTGGCATATTTTAGCTTTAAAAATGAAATGCAATCTAGCGCTGTCTTGCTTTAGCTTCGTAACCTAATTCCGCCAATTCCTTGATAACCCTGGTGGTATCTTCAGTGTCCAGTTGGAAAGTGATGTCATTCTCTTTAGCCGTAGAAGAGGGTGATGTCCATATTAGCTTTATTCCCACCCCCAACCTGTTGATACAACTGATAATATTCTCAGCAGACTTGCCATCGCCGCCCCCATTTATAAGAATCCGAGTGCCAGATTCGCTGATTCCTAATACCGGGTTTACAATCCTATAGAAGAAGTCAGTAGTGGTACAAATGCCCACAATTTTACCTCGGTCAACGACAATCACTGTTCCTACCTTAGCCGATTGAGCTTTAGCGATAGCCTGTTCAACTGTGTCAGTAGATTTGACAGTGATTACCCTTTTCCGCATGACATCACTAACAGTAGTATGGGATATAAGATAAGTGATTTGCCAAAGAAGGGGAGCCGCAGTCCGCGGCTTAACTCGCTCAAGCCTACTCTCAGTAACCAGACCTACTAGCTGACCATTATCATTTACCACCGGCAAGCGGCTGAAATTGTGCTCCTTCATAATTTTCTGAGCATCTATAACCGAAGTATTAGGTGAGACGGTAATTACATTTCTGGTCATAACACCCTGTACCAACATAATAACCCCCTTACATTTATGAAATGACTGCGCTACTCCTGAGTTAGGCTAGCTTAATTCAAGTATAGCACAAAATTCGGCGGTTGGTGAATAGTTTATGCCGAAGCTGATAGTTAAATCATATCCAGACTATACCTTGCCCAGCAATATCTTAATGAAGGGATAAAGGCCAAGAAAGAGAACAAAAAGGGCACAGCCAATAACCGCCGCCACTAGATTTATCCCCGCCACTTGAGGTCCGAACTGCCACCAAACATTATCTACCCAGCTACCCAGAAAGCCTCCAGCCCAGCCCAGGACAATGGTCTTGAGCCGAGCGGTAGGCATAACCACTGGTATCAGCTTATTACCAACGAGCCTAAGAAAAATAGCTATCGCCAGTAGCATAAAAAAGCCAGCTATACTCACCTTAACCCCTAACCTAGTTTAACAATCCCTTGCCGAATGTCAAACTGAATACGCCTGGTTGACGCTAAGATAGGCTTATGCTAATATTAAAACACTTTAGCTATTGATAATCTTTGGAATTCTATCCTTAATTTATCCCCTTAACTACCTGGTATTCTTACCAATAATCCCGCTCAGGGGAGGGATATGCAGATAGAGGAAGAGTTAGCTGGGTTATCACCCAAGAAAGACATGCTACTAACCATCGGAGTTTTTGACGGGGTTCACCTCGGTCATAAATACCTACTGTCACAGCTAAGGGAACGTGCCCAGCAGGAGAATTTGCTCAGTGGGGTGGTAACTTTTCGTCAGCATCCCCAAGCGGTGCTGGCACCGCCGATTAAACTACTCTACTTGACTGACCTTGCCCAAAGAATTAAGCTTCTCAAAAATGAAGGCAGTAAAGCTATCATTGCCCTCTCCTTCACTCATGAGCTAGCTGGGCTCAGCCCTCGTCAATTCATTGGCCTACTAAAGAAGTACCTTAGAATGCGTGGGCTGGTAATTGGACCTGACTTTGCCTTAGGTCGAGACAGAGAGGGCAACACTGATGCCCTCCGTAAATTAGGACAGGTGATGGGCTTTAGTGTAGTCGTAATACCGCCGCTGGTAATACACGGTGAAGTGGTAAGTAGCACCGCTATCAGAGACGCCCTAGCTAACGGAGATATGAAACGGGTGCATAACCTGATAGGTCGTCTCTTTAGCCTCCATGGGCGTGTCATCCTGGGGGTAGGACGAGGTAAAGAATTAGGCTTCCCTACTGCCAACCTGGATATAAGCTCGGAACAGGCTCTTCCCGCCGACGGCATTTATGTTACTTGGGCGTATATTAATAATGAAGCCTACCCGTCAGTGACTAATATTGGCCAGCGCCCTACCTTTGGTGGCGGCGAGCGGATAGTGGAGGTTTATATTCTTGACTACCACAGTGACCTTTATGGGTACGAACTAAAAATTGATATTATTGAGCGACTCCGTGATGAGAAACAGTTTGATACCGCTGACGAATTAAAGAAACAGATGGCAGAAGATATAAATCAAGGAAGAGCTATATTAAACTCCCGAGGTAGAAGCTAAACATGGGTGAAAAAGTGATAATCAGCCCTGATATTAATCATTTGCTAAGGCGAGGGGTAGCTGAAATTATAGTTAGAGAAGAGATGGTAGAGCTACTGCGCTCAGGCAAGAAACTGCGGCTAAAAGAGGGTTTCGACCCCAGTTTCCCTGATATTCACCTGGGTCATATGGTCACTTTGAGGAAATTGCGCCAATTTCAAGAGTTAGGACATCAGGTCATTCTCATCGTCGGTGATTGGACAGCCCAGATTGGCGACCCGAGTGGTGTTTCGGTTACCCGACCTATGCTTTCTGCCGAGCAGGTTAAAGCTAATGCCGAAACCTATATAAAGCAGTTCTTTAAGGTGGTTGATAGGCAAAAGACAGAGGTAAGGTGGCAGAGTGAATGGTTTGGCAAGTTTACCCTTACTGAGGTGTTTCAACTTACCAGCAAGTTTACTGTCGCCCAACTAATGGCAAGAGAGGATTTCAGCAATAGGTATAATGCCGGACGCCCCATTGCCATAACTGAATTACTCTACCCATTGCTCCAGGCCTATGACTCAGTAGCCATTCAGGCTGATGTTGAGTTTGGCGGCACTGACCAAAAGTTTAATTTACTGGTGGGCAGAGAGCTTCAATCCATGGTAGGAATGCGTCCCCAGCAACTCTTTTTAGTCCCCCTCCTTATCGGGACCGATGGCAGCCAAAAGATGAGTAAGAGCCTGGGTAACTATATTGGCGTTGCCGAGCCACCCAATGAGATATATGGCAAGGCAATGTCTATCCCGGATAGCCTTATCCTAGATTATTTTGAACTGGTAACCGACGTCCCGGACAAGGAACTAAAGGAATTCCGGCAAGCGCTTGAGAAGAACACCGTCAACCCGATGGAGCTGAAAAAGCGTCTGGCTAGAGAACTTGTAAGCCAGCTCTATAATCAAAAGAAAGCTACTGATGCTGAGGCACATTTTGCCAAGGTGGTTCAGAGGAAAGAGACGCCTGCAGATATTAAGGAACATGTTACTAAAAAGGGCGCCAGTTTTCGGCATTTTCTTGTGGAAACAGATCTTGCTGGCAGTCTGGGTGAAGCTGATAGGTTGATTAACCAAAAAGCGGTTAGCTTTGATGGCGAGAGAATTCACGACCGTAACGCCCTCATCGATCATACCGGTATTGTAAAGGTAGGCAAAATCCGCTTCGTCAGGGCTGTAATACCAGGTACGTAAATAAATACAACAATCAAAAAGCAGCCAAGCGCCGCTTTGCTAAAGTGATAAATACTGATACAATGACATAGTAGAGGAGACAGAATGGAGAATTTGCGTGTTCCCGGACCAACCCCCTGCCCTGATGAAGTTCTACAGGCGATGAGTCGGCAGATGATAAATCATCGCGGCCCCGAATTTGGACAGATACTAAATGGGGTGACTGATAAGCTAAAACAGGTATTTCAGACCAAGAACGATGTTTTGATTCTTACTGGCTCTGGCACTGGCGGTTTGGAGGCAGTTATCGTTAATACCTTATCTCCCGGAGATAAAGTGCTTTCGGTGTCTATTGGTGCCTTTGGCGAACGCTTCGCCAGTATTGCTGAGCAGTTTGGCGCCGAGGTAATCCCGCTCCGCTTTGAATGGGGCAAAGCAGCTGACATAGATGCCATACGCCGTGCTCTCCAGACTGAACCAAGACTCAAAGCAGTACTGGTTACCCATAATGAAACCTCTACCGGCGTTACCAATGACCTGGCTTCAATCAGCTCAGTAGTCAAGGAATATGATAAACTACTGCTGGTTGATGCTGTTAGCAGTTTGGGTTCCATTGACCTGCCAGTAGATGACTGGCACTGCGATGTTACCGTTACTGGTTCCCAGAAAGGATGGATGGTTCCTCCCGGTCTGGCTATGGTTAGTCTAAGTCCAGAGGCATGGCAGGCACAGGCTAATGCCAGGATGCCTCGCTTTTACTGGGACTTTACCAAAGCCAAGAACTATTTAGAAAGAGGGCAAGTGCCGTGGACGCCAGCTATTTCTATAGTGTTTGCTCTATCAGTATCGCTGGAAATGATACTAAAGGAAGGACTAGCCAATATCATCGCCCGGCATACCCGGGTTAGCAAGGTAGCCCGAGACGGAGTAAAATCATTGGGTCTGTCCCTTTTCGCCGAAGAAAGATATGCCTCAAATACAGTTACTGCTGTAGCTGCTTCCGATGGGCTTGACATTAAAAAGATGCTTAAGATTCTGAGGGAGGAACACAAAGTTATATTGGCTGGTGGACAACAACGGTTGGATGGTAAAATATTCCGTATCGGTCATCTAGGTTGGATAACTGAAGATGACATTAAGGCGGTAATATCAGCGCTAAAGGTGGCACTACCACAAGCTGGATTCAGGACATAGTAATGAAAGTTTTAATTGCTGATCCTATTTCTGATGAAGGGATAGATATTCTGTGTGGCTATACTGAGACTGATATCAAGCTTGGGCTAAAGCCTGAGGAGCTAATATCCGTTATTGGCGATTACGAAGCACTGGTGGTACGCAGCCAGACACAGGTCTCAGCCGAGGTGATACAAGCCGGGAGGAAATTACAGGTTATTGCTCGGGCTGGTGTTGGGGTAGATAACATTGATTTGGACGAGGCAACCCAACGAGGCATCGTGGTAGTTAATGCCCCCACCGGCAATATTATCTCAGCGGCTGAGCATACCATTGCCCTTATGCTTGCCTTAGCCCGTCATATTCCTCAAGCTAATGCCATGCTCAAATCCGGGGTGTGGCGGCGAAGTGATTTCATGGGCATTGAGGTAAGAAACAAAACACTAGGTATCATTGGCTTAGGTAATGTAGGTTCAGAGGTAGCCCGACGTGTCCGGGGTCTGGAAATGAAGCTCATCGCCCATGACCCCTTCATCTCTGTTGACTATGCCAGCAAACTTGAGGTAGAACTTGTTTCCCTGAAACAGCTACTCAAGCAATCGGACTTTATCACCCTTCATATCCCACGAACAGAATCAACTGAGGGATTAATCGGGACTAAGGAGCTAGCCTTAGTTAAACCAACTACTTATATCATTAACTGTGCCCGAGGTGGACTGATTGATGAAAAGGCGTTGGCTAAAGCAGTTAAAGAAGGGAGGCTAGCTGGTGCCGCTATTGATGTCTTTGCCACCGAACCAATTACCGAGAGTATCCTATTTGAGGATAACAATATCACGGTTACCCCTCATCTGGGAGCTTCCACTACTGAAGCTCAAGCCACTGCTGCTAGAGATGTAGCTGTGCAGATTATTGATATATTTAAGGGACAGCCAGCCAGATATGCGGTTAATGCTCCCTTTATCCCGACTGAGGTCATGTCAGTGCTGTCCCCCTTCGTGAAGGTGGCTACCACAATAAGCCGACTGGTCAGCGAGCTAGTTGAGGGGCAAACGAACGCTATCCAAATCAAATATGATGGTGAGATTTCTAATTATGATACTAATGCGCTTAAAGCGGCCATTCTGGGAGGATTACTTGAGAGGGTGAGTGAGGAACGAATTAACTTGGTCAATGCTAATGTCGTAGCTGCCCGGCGTGGTCTGACAGTAATAGAACAGAAGGAAGCCACCTGCGAAAACTATACCAGTCTTATCACTATAAGCGCTACTACCAGCACTGGGGTTACTACTGTCGCTGGCACGGTAATACATGGCGAATCACACATTGTCCGGGTCAATAACTACTGGATTGATATTGTGCCCACCGGGGGTTATTTCCTGTTTCTTGACCACCAAGACCGCCCTGGACTCATGGGAGCCATCGGCAAGGTAACCGGTGATGCCGATATAAATATTAGCTCCATGAATGTTAGCCGTCTCAAACCCAGGGGGCAAGCCCTAGCGGTATTAGCCTTAGACGAACCCCTACCTGAGGAACAACAGCAGCAAATGCTAGCTATCCCTGATATCTACTCTATTAAATTGGTAAAACTATAAAGAGTGATTCAACAGTGTTCGCTTAGTTCAGCCACGGGACGCTGGATTCTGCTGGCAGCTATTCTAGCCAGCGGCACCGCTTTTTTAATGGGAACTGCTGTCATTGTAGCTCTACCAACGATACAGTCTTATTTCTACACCAGCATAACTGGCATTCAATGGGTAGTTAATGCTCACCTAATTTCTTTAGCAGCATTGTTATTAATCGGTGGTTCATTAGGTGACCACTTCGGGCGCAAACGAATTTTTATCTCTGGCATTATCCTGTTTGCTACCGGGGCAGTTCTCTCAGGACTGGCCAGAACAATCGGTCTGCTGATTGCTTTCCAGGCCCTCCAGGGAGTCGGTTCAGCACTGATGATACCGCAAAGCCTAGCCATAATAAATGCCTGCTTTAGCGAAAACCAGCGTGGACAGGTCATAGGTCTGTGGGCCGGTCTTTCCGGAGGAATTGCGGCGCTGGGTCCCTGGCTGGGTGGGTGGCTGGTTGAAACCTTCTTTTGGCAAGCAGTCTTTTTTATGACTGTACCCATCAGTATCTTGGCGCTCATTGTTACTTTTATTTTTGTGCCGGAAAGCAAAAACCCAGGCGCTCGTCAACTAGACTGGTTGGGAACGTTGTTTATCTTCCTCGGTCTCTTGGGGATAGCCTACGGACTTATTAGCGGTCCGGTCGCCGGCTGGAATACACCGCTTGTCCTTATTGGCTTAATTGGTGGCCCGATAGCCATTATCCTGTTTATTGTAGCTGAATTACGCCAGCCGGAACCGTTGGTACCTCTTCAAATATTTAAGAATCCGCTCGTCACCGGAGCCAACACCGTTACCCTTTTTCTCTATTTTGCACTCAATGGTATAATCTTTTTCCTTGTCCTTAATTTACAGCAGGTCCAGGGCTATTCGCCGGCTAAGGCCGGGTTAGGCTTGCTGCCCCCGATTGTATTAATTACTTTCTTGTCTGGCCCGGCCGGTGCGCTCGCTGACAGGATTGGCCCGCGCCTGCAGATGATACTGGGGCCGGTCATCGTGGCCCTGGGGATGGCACTGCTTACCATCGGCGGAACTGACGCCAGCTATTTCAAGCATTTTTTGCCGGGACTGATTCTTTTTGGCATTGGCATGGCTCTGGTTATTGCCCCGCTCACTAAATCGGCACTGTCTGTCGAGCCTCGGTTTTCCGGGTCTGCCTCTGGAGTTAATAATGGCGTATCAAGGATTGCCGCACTAATGGCAGTGGCCGTTTTGGGTGCCATAGTAATTTCTACTTTCACCACCCGCCTCGATGACACAATAAGTGCCTCCAGTCTTACCCAGGAAGAACAGAGACAAATCCTGAGCCAATCAGACAAACTCGGGGGGATTGTCATCCCAAACACCTTTGACGAAACCACTCGCCAGCTGGCCAGAAATGCAATCAGAGAATCATTTGTTTATGGCTTTCGCTGGGCAATGGGCATATGTGCCGCGCTAGCGCTTACCGGGGCGCTGGTCTCCTTCGTCACCATTCACGGCCCGCCCCGCTGGCGGGCACCTAGCTCAAATATGCCCAAATGAAATACAAACAACCTGTCCCTTACCAGTAAATCTTACTATGATACGTTCGTCACTGATAGAATATTGCCTTCGGTATCCGTAAACCAGGCTCCTTTAATATCACCCATGGCGGCGATACTATTCACGGTCTTAAGACCCATGCTTGGTATATCAAGGTCTTGAAACACCACACCCTTAGCCTTTAGCTCCTTTACTTCGGCTTCAACATCATCAACCTCAAATGTGGCCGCGGTATGGTCGGCTTTGGTCGCCCCTCGTTGGTAGATGTAGAGCTCGGTGCCCCCTCCTGCTTTGTACCTAACTCCTGAAGCTGGGGGTGGGTCTACCCGTATAACCTTAAGGCCAAGTTTATCCTCATAGAATTTTCGGGCCCGTGCCAGATCCACCACTGGCAAAATGGGATGTACTGCAGCATTGGTTAACATGTTTTTTAACCTCCTTCATTTATTTCGTATTCTAATTTCTGGCATTTCCTTTAGCAATTTTCTTGGTCCTTTTAATTTTCTAGTGTTTTTCCTCCTTTCAGAAAAACTGTAGATAAATTGTATATATCTCATTATAGGGAAAAGAAGGTTAAGAAGTCATAAAATATCAGTCGGAAAAGTTACAAAGTTATGACACTTTATTCTTTATCCTCCGCTAATCATAAGTGTTATAGAAAGCTCATCCCCATCCTTAACCGGCCTGATTAATTCCTCTGGGTAGGTGCTCTCTTCGTTAACATAAATGCCAAGATAGCTGAGCAACTTACCGTGCTCATTAAACAGTACCTTCTCAATGCTAGGGAACTGCTCCACTAAATTTTTGAGGCACTCATCAACCGTACTTCCATTAACTTCGACTATGCGTTGGTTATTGGTATATTGAGATAAAAGCGGACTAATATGCACCTTTATGCCCATTTCTTACTCCTTGCTTAGTAAATGACCACATTGCTCATAACTTTGGCCTTTCTTGACTTTAAACTCCGTGAATTTCATATCTAGTCAATCAAAGATTAGCAATCTATTGGTTAATAGTTCACCAATTCCTACGATATATTTTATTGCTTCTGTTACTTAGATACAACCTATAACTGCTGGGATAGCTCCCATCATCAGAAATTTCTCACCAGGACCACCTCAGATTCTTCCTGGGTAGAGTCCCCTTGATAACAGACTTCGCTACTTGCTTGACCTGCCCATTCTTCCTCACAATAAGAACACAGGCGCTGACTTTAAAAAGAGAGGGGACATCTTCAGTATCCAAGACCTTTTCCAGCGCCATCGGTGAAAGCTGGTAATCTTGGAGCAAACCCTTGATGTCAGTGCAAAAATCTGACGAAGCAAGAGGTCTATCTTTACAAAGCTGATTTTTAGGGCTAAAATAGATATGACTTGGGGCGGTTAGCTCAGTTGGTTAGAGCGCTCGGTTCACATCCGAGAGGTCGAAGGTTCGAGTCCTTTACTGCCCACCATATTTCTGTAGTGGAATTAATATTAGTATGAAAGGAATATCCATACAGTTTCAAGATTAAGGCATTAATTACTACATTGCAACTAAACAACTCGCTACTTTGTGTGATGAGGTAACATTTCAAGCCTTCGTGTAGTGCTTCACAATATGTACATATCGTGCAAGTGTGAGGTGAAAAGTACAGTTCAAAATTTACTTCATGTTTTTGCGATTTGAAGAATGTCATTGATAGGCTAGGGCCTATGCCTTTATGCCTTGCCGTAGAGAAGCGATGTTCCTCAACCTTTGTGCATGAGTCAATAACTTCTTCCTCAGCCTGATATTCTCGGGAGTAACCTCTACCAGCTCATCATTATTGATGAAATCAATGGCTTGCTCCA
>SDBT01007272.1_pt1 | contig 18259 bp, 23 predicted proteins | sample 2277101 | NCBI WGS metagenome assembly SDBT01 (sample SAMN10404973, study PRJNA504765) | marine sediment metagenome | isolation source: marine sediment core GS10_PC15, 103 cmbsf | place: Arctic Ocean: Southern Knipovich Ridge | collected 2010
ATCCCTTGTCGAAATCCGTGTTTATGCATTCGCCAGAAAAGCTCCTCATCTTCATACCAACCATACGGATAGGATTTTATGAAGCCACCTATTCGATTAAAAAGTTCTCTATGACACATCGCACAATAAAGTGGTAACGGAGAGTCCACAATTACATTGGGGATCGCCTCCATACACTCACTTTTCAATTCCGGTATATCAGACAATGGATTGTTGCTACGCGCCGATACTAGCCTCACATTATCTTCCCGCATTGTTAGTAATGCGGTACCTAGCTCTTCGAGCCAACTCCCATTATGTACAACACAATCTGAATTAAGAAAACAAATGTATGGCTGCTCAGTATTCTCGTATCCGACGCGCAGGGCATTGCCAAATCCAGACTGCTGTTCTAGTCGGATGCATTGCGTCCTAGGTGCCTGGCTGATGGTCTCCAAAAACCCTAAGTTCGGCGAACCATCATCTACCAATGTTACCCAGATAGGGTTCGATCTAGTTTTGTGCAAAACACTACTCAGCAGTCTTCGCACATGATCATATTGGCCGTGGAAGGGGATGATGATATCTACACTACAGAGGTCGTGTGTGCGGCCATCTATCTTTTCATACTTATGAAACAGACTCTTGTGTTTGCCTCGATCAGGACTAAAGGTTTTTGTAAGCCCGACCCGGCCATTGAAGGCGGCGTCAGATATTGGCATTTTGCTCTCCTAGGACACGCTTGATTTCTTTCACTAGCTCTTCGGTGTCATCAACAAAAATTCGAGGTAACTCTTTTTCGGAGCCACTTCCCCCAGAAATTTGCAGTACAGATATTTGGGCATTGTAACCAAACTGCTCATTCATTTTATGCATTTTTCTGATGTTGCGCTGACACTTCTCGGAATAATGATCGCTGATAACGAAAATGATCTTTGGCTCATCCATCTCTACAGAGCCTATCTCCTTGACCGTTGCTTTAATCTCCTCGATGAAATCTTCTCCGTTACCCAGAGCAGTTGCATTAGCTAATCCCGCTGTGATTGGCCCAATGCCATGACAAAATTCTCCCAAAATGACAGCAACATCATCAATATCAAAGTGCTTTGCCATTTGTACAAGCGATTCTCGTATTCTTTGGAATGTAACATACGAATTTGAATAAAACACAAACCCAATCAATCTATTGATATCAATCATGCTGACTACAACTCACAAAAGGTTAACCTCGGATACTCTTAATCTAGTATGGGCACAACGCTAATCACGGGCGGCAACGGTTTATTAGGGAAGACGTTGCAAATACATTTTCCAGGGGCATACTGTCCTGTCCTGGCCATAAGGAATGTGACATTAGTAGGCATGACATCGGCCAAGAGTACGACTTAGCTATCCACTGCGCCGCAATAAAAACAACTGATTGAGAGTGATTACTACATTAAATCATGGCACGACGAAAAGTTCAATCTGTTACAAAAGAAAAAGAGTTCCTTAGCAAAGAGGAAGTTCGAGAGGAACTCAATGAGTTCGCCCAGTTCGCTTTCAAAAAGAACATGATCGAACTAACCATCGCTGTAGTCCTTGGCACCGCATTTAACAAGGTTATCAAAGGATTGAGCGATCATATCCTTATGCCCATTATCAACATGGCTCTGTCGAATACCGGCGAAAGCTGGCGTGACTTCACCTGGGAGGCAGCCCCCGACATGATATTTGAGCTAGGTAAGTTTTTAGGCATTTTCCTGGATTTCCTAGTTACAGCGATCGTGCTGTATATCGTACTTGTAAAGATTGCCAGGCCAATGTGGGATGCTATTACCGTCAAGAAAGATGCACCCAACCCATAGTGCGAACAGAGGCCTCTGGGCCGATCACAGACGCAGAAGAATGTGAGAATGATTAGAGAGGCGGGTGCCCACATAGGGCGGTAGAGAGCATGTACAGGCTTCTGTGCGCATGAAAAAACCGCCCCTCGAAATCGAGGGGCGGTTTGCGTCTGGCGCGACTTGGGGCAACTTACTGAGCGGCAACCCCTGAAGGATCAGCCGTCGGGGTGGGATCGAAGTAATCCGCAACCCGGTCGGTGATGTTCTTGGCGTTCGGCGAGTTGACCGAGACACCCTTCAAGTCGATCTCGTTGAGCAATTCGCCTTCGGCGTTCACCAGGCGTTCCTCGGTATCGAGGCGGCTCTTGAGGCTTTCGACAAGCTCCTTGCATTCACCGAGCTTACTGTCATCGAAGCTGTACTGGCTGGTCGTCTTGGCGACCTCGATCATCTTGAGGCGAGATCGTAGACCTTCCAGAGTGACTTCTAGTTCAGTCTTCGAGGCCAACATAGCCTGCAACTTCTTCTTCGCGGCGACGAGGCCCTTTTCTCGGATCGACAGCATCTTCTCGTAGGTCTTTAGGTGACCATCCAAGAGACGATATCTATCGAAGCGGTTGGCGAGATCGCCTTCCACCTGATCGCGGTCGTAGGTCTTGCCGCTGTACTGGAAACTGACGGCGCTGGTGTTGGTGTTCAAATCATTTTTCAAGGTGAGCATCTCATCCTTCTCGCGGGCAAGCCGCTCAGTAGTGGTTGCGATGCGCTCCTTGAGTTTTTCGATCTGAACCTTTTCCTGGGCGATGTTCGCCATGTTCGCCTTGATGTCGGGAACGAGGCCATCAACCATCTTTTTCGCACGGTCAATTTCGAACTCAATCGGAATCTGGTTCTTGACCGCCTGTTGCGTTTTGCTCAGGCCGGTGGTGACGTAACTTTTGAAGGCGGTACCGAAGATGAGTGTTCCTACGAGCAACACTGCCGCCAGGGCAATAAGAATTTTTTTCAACATGGTCTGGTTCCTCCTGTCGAAAAGGGAAACAAAAAACAGTATGGGACTGAGACGGCTAAAGATACCTGAAACCGCTTCAAACGTCAAGTTCGCTTTTTCGGCTGCCAAATCAGCTTTACCGGCTGGGGTTACGTCCCGGAGATTCATAACTTGCTCCCAATCTGGACGTGCTTCGTAAATAAATTGATTGTGGTCAATTATCTTTACAGTCACAATATCGCCCGGTTTCAACTGCCTTGGTTCCTCGCCTTTTTTATGTGGCGCATGAGCGCTGGTGGTGTTTGCGAGAACCTTGACTTTCATGCCTTGGACGATTTTCTTGGACACAACTTTGCTCCTGTGGCAACCTTTACTAAATTGTCTGCGACCATTTTGACCGGAATCCCCAATCGATGCAATACCAGTTTTTTAGGGGATAAACTCCGGAGTTTTCAGGCCAGAGGCCTAAATGGATCATCTAATGCGGCACCTTACCTGATTTTTTATAACTAAACAACGGCGAATTATGCTAGCACTGCTATCATTCATACGGATTTCCTATCCCATCGAGCATGTACCACGTTGCTAAGTTACAAGCATCCACGATGGCCTTGTAATTTACCCAATCAGGTAATCCTTCTTCGGGATGTTGCCACAGGTAATCGGGCGGTCGGGGGCCGGGCCAATCAAGTCTCATCATATCTTTACAAGCATTGGGGAAGTGACAAGTATTTATGTCTATGAGTTCTTGCGGATGATCGAGTCGGCCTACCCAAATATGAATCTCTGGCATTTCTCCGTTCATCATACTCCGTTGGCTGGCTACTGTCTCTGGAGAATACATGTAAGCCCAGTGACTGTCCGAAACACCATCATCTTGCTCTCGTGTGATACGAGGCCATTGCATGTTACCTGCTTGCAAGATCGGGACAGCACCTTCCTGAAACAATCGTCGGATCATAGTCCATGATGCGTACAAACAAGAACGATGAGGCGGTATACTTTCAAACCGCTGCGCCAATTCTGCTCGTACTTCAACAACAATTCTATCTTTCTCTTGTTGTGAAAAGACACGAGGATTATCGCGCGCTTTCAGATATTGACGACGGAGTATTTCTTTCGTCGAGTCGTAGTATTGTTTGAGTGTTTCAATTTGTGTTGGGTTCATCTTGCTCCAACAATTTAATAACGCCCTCGGCTGTACCGATGTTGGTAGCCAAAGGGACGGAGTGAACGTCACACACTCGAAGTAGGGCAGCTACATCCGGCTCGTGAGGCTGGGCGGTAAGTGGATCACGGAAGAAGAACACAGCTTTAATTTTTTTCCGAGCGGCAAGGCTGGCGATAATGACATCACCGCCCTTTGGGCCATGCTCTACACCTTTTATTTTTAATTTGGTTGCGTGCTCCAGAGCCTTACCGGTCTGCCCAGTTGCAATTAACTTATACCGTGCAAAAATCTCCTGATGCTTTTGCACGAAAGCAACCAACTCGGGTTTCTTATGGTCATGGGCAATTAGTGCGATCATGTCCCAAGTATAGCATAACTTTGGAGGGTTGGAACAAAAAAAATGCCACCTTCTTTCGGATTACCGAAAGAAGGTGGCAATGACAAGGCCGTTGATACCTTTTGATTGATTTAGGCCGGACTTGTGGGCTATAATTTAGGGGAAGTTCTAATGGTCGAACAAGGTCATTCGTCCATCCGCAGGTCCCAAGCTGGAATCCACATGACGCTAACTCGCTTGAAATTATGCTGCGTCATAATTCGCTTCTCGAAGTCGGGCATGTGCGCAGCGCCGTAGAAGATGCCAATCTTCTTCTTGCCCTTGGCGACTTGTTCGAGCAATACCTTCATGGCAGCAGAGTTGCGGTCGTCGATCAGTAACTTGCCGATTGGGCCACCTTGCAGAATACTAGATGCACCACCTTGTTCGACTTGCTCAAACTCCTTCGACATAGACCGCTTGAGTTTAACGGCTCGGTTGGGATCATTCAGTAATTTTACAATGTCTTCAAGAGACTCAATATCTCCCAACGGCCCAGCCGGTTTGTCCTTGCCGGTTTGAACGTTCTGCTGCTTCATCATTTCCATGAAGAAGTAGAGCATGATTGTCATTTGAGTGTCACCTCGCTTCGCCATCGCTTCCCGCAATCCCGCTGGCGACAAATCGGCATGAACGAAGTTTTCCTTTGTGTAGTCGATCTGCTTCATCTGGTCTTCAAGCTCAAGCACCTGGTTCATCAGCCCACGGAACATGCTCAGTATGTCTTGAGTTTCCCTACGGCCACCTTTCGGTACTCTCGTTCCTTTCGGCGCAACCAACTCATACAGCACAACGTCGTACTTGGCGAACTGCTCGTTGAGTCGCTTGTAGTATAACTTATCACCAACGTGGACTGCGCCGATGAGATCGATCGTGACGCCTTTGAGTCGTTCGCCCGCTGGTTCGTATCGGACAACCGATGTGTCTAAAGAGAGAGGTTGCTTTTTGGCGTCCAGTCGCACTCGCATGAACCGAGGTTTCTTTTTCGGAGTGGTGGTGGTGTCGGGAGCGAAAGTAGCGGGCGGTGCAGCCAAAGTCGTTGTTTGATAGGCAAGACAGGCAGCGATTAAAGTGACAATCAATCTGTGTGGACGCATAATGATTCTCCTGGTAAATGGGGAACAAGGATTTTGCAAGCAATATATCGCAATCCCTAGATCACGGCAACAGCAGTTTTAGCCCCTAAAAATCAGGCGGCTTGAGGAAACTGCTCCCTGACATGCCTCGCATAAACTGTGGGTGTTGCAGACGCAGGGTCTTTTCTGAGGGCAAAATGCTGACAGGCCTTAATCCAGTAAACCTCGGGCTCTTGTCTGAACTGATCTGCTTCTGCTAGCAGGTAGGCCTGTTCTCGAACAACGTCCGTATGAATCAACATAGAACAAACCTTATCCCAGGTGCGATTATTAAAAACTATCCGCCATCCTACCTTTGTGCCCGTATAATGTTGATAGCCCTGCAGAAAACGATAGACGGCTGGAATGGTCTCACGGCCATACTTATGTTGATGCAGTACCCATTCTAGTGAACACCCCTCGCTACAATGGCCACCAAGTCGCAAGATCAGTGTTCCAAGCCAAGCAGCAGTATGGTTCTGCAGCCAGCCGCCTGAAAAGTACACTTGAACAACATTAGGATATTCAGTGGGATGAACCCGTGTCCGATCCCACCAACCCATTCGGCCTTCGACATACCAAAAAAATCGAGCAATGTTCTCGCAAACTTGTTCATTGGTATATTTGATATCGGGTTTATTATACCAAGTATGATTAAATTGGTAACCTAATTTCCTTTTCGTATTCTTCGGCCTTAGCAATTCTGTTGTTCCATCATGGCGACAGGTGACCCAGCCGTAGTACGGACTGTCATAATAAGCCCAACAGTCCTTTGAGAGTCTTTGTATTGGACTTCGGGGAGCTTTTTCCTGAGGATGCAATTGAAACGACATAGAAGCAGCCTCCTCTTTCTAGTGAGTGGGATTCTCAAAAATTAAGCGGCATCGGGCCATCGTCGGGTCACCTCAGCATTATAGGATGTCTGATCCACATATCCATGACTGCAACGCTGCTGAAAAAAACGGCAAGCGTTCAGCCAGTAAACACCAGGCTTCTTTTTGAATCGATCTGCCTCTGCTAGTAAGTAGGCCTTTTCTCGAACATCGTCTGTATGCACTAGCATCGAACATACCCGCTCCCAAGGGCGATGGCAGAATACGTCGTACCACCCTTCTGACTCTCCCATATAATGCTGGTACCCCTGCAAAAATCGCTGGATCGCCGGAACTGTCTCTGCACCATAGTTGTGTTGCTTCAAAGTCCAATCCAAAGTCCTGTTAGGTCCGAAGTGACCGCCGAGGCGTAGCATTAACGTACCAAGCCAGGCGGCGTTTTTATTCTGCAGCCAGCCACCGGAAAAGTAAACGTTGACTATATCAAGATGTTCAGTTGGATGGATACGCGTTCTATCCCACCAATCCATCTTATCTTCTACATGTTGGAAGAGTCGTGCAATGTTCTCGATAACTTGCCTATCGGTGTATGGTGCATCAGGCTTACTATACCACCCGTTGCCAAATCGATAACACAACAGCCTTTTTCTATTCTCCTTCCTTAACAACTCCGATGCTCCGTTGTGGCGACAGGTGGCCCAACCGTAATATGGCGGGTCCTTATAGCACCAATGATCCTGCGAGCAATTGCTATCTGGGACTCGGAGAGCCTCTTCTTGTGGATGTAGCTGGAACGACATGAGGTCAGTCTCCTCTTGTTGCTGTTTAGAAAAGTATTTTTTACACAACGAAGGTGCTTCGGTTTCAAAGAATTTCTCTGCAGTCGGACGATGACGAAGCCGATTGATCGTCCTGCCAACAGACACTCGGAGTTTACTAAAGAAAGAACGCATGATTTTAGGCCGCTATTGAATAGTTGTAGTCATGCAATGCTAAACGAGGAATTGCTTCTACAGTTTCCATTCTACCCATTCGAGCCACTCTGCGTACGCCGTCGTTCACTTGGAATTGCCCGCAAGCAGTAAGCCAGTAGTGCTCGCCACTCTGTCGGTGGTTATCTTGAGACGCTAGATCGAAGGCTCGATTCTCTACTTCCTTCCGGTCGATCAGCAAACGACATACTTGATCCCAGTTACGACGACAGAAGAGATTATGCCAACCTTGACCATCAGCAATTCCCCCTGTGTAATGCTGGTAACCTTGTAGGAAGCGATGGATAGCTGGAACTGTTTCATGGCCATAACGATGTTGGTGTAACACCCACTCTAGTGATCGACCTTCGCAGCAATGACCGCCGAGCCGCAAGATTAACGTAGCAAGCCACTCAGAGGTTGGATTCTGAAACCAGCCGCCCGAAAAAGTGATAGCCGTCACATTAGGGTGTTGCGTTCGTCGAACCAGTGTACGATCTTTCCAGTCCATTCGACCTTCGATGTACCAAAAGAATCTAGCAATGTTTGCCATGATACTGTGTGCTTCGTAACGAATGGCATCACGCTCAAACCAAGGTGGAGTAAATTGGTAAAAAAGGCAACGGTGCGATGCAGATTGCTGCAATCTTACATTTCCAACTTCTCGACATAGCGACCATTGTCTCCCATAGGCACCATCGCCTGTAAGCCAACAATCGCGTTGGCAATTTGATAGGGGGACAATAGGGCAATGTAACTCTTCTGTTATTGGGTGTACGATAAAAGACATTCGAATATTCCTTCCGTGAATTAAAGATCACTTAAAACAACCTTGGCAGCGTTCTTTCCGCAGACTCCCATCACACCGCCGCCTGGGTGTGTTGCTGCGCCACACATATACAAACCACGAATTGGCGTCCTGTGATCGGCCCAGCCGATAACAGGACGCATCATGTGCATTTGAGGTATCGTCATTGCGCCTTGAAAGATGTTTCCACCTGTCAGGCCATATTGCTTTTCAAGATCAAGGGGACTGAGAAACTGCTGATGTAGGATTAACTTTTTGAAGCCAGGAGCATATAACTCCAACACAGAGAGACACCTCTCTATGAAGGCGTCTCTGAACTTTTCGTCTTCCCAACTTCCAGATGATAATTTGTACGGGGCGTATTGGATAAAGACTGACATGATATGCTGGCCAGTGGGAGCAATTGTTGCATCCACCGCCGATGGGATGGTGATTTCAAGGACTGGGTTTTTACTAGGGCGACCCATGCGGGCATCGTGATATGCCTCTTCGATGTACCCGAGAGACGGAGAAATGTGGATTGTGCCATTGTAAACTCCATCGTCTTTTTGGTTCACAAACTTTGGTAAGCCTCTCAATGCAAAGTTCAGCTTTGCACTGGCAGATGAGTAATCGATTTGGTTGACTTGCTTACGGAATGCGGAAGGAAGTATGTGGTCGGCTGTTAGCAGACGATTGAAGGTTTGGTTCGCATCTATGCTCGAAATCACTGTCTTTCCACTAATCAGTTCGCCCTTGCTTGTCATCACGCCGTAGACACTTTCGCCTTGCCCGCCTGCACGACCTGTCATGATCTCGGTAACGCCGGTTTTCATGTGCAATCTGAAGTCTTCGCTTGATTTCAACGCTGACATATAGACCGCTTGTGATAATTTACCCATGCCGCCTTGCACGTATCCCCAAACACCCCGAGCGCCACCAATATCACCCATCACATGATGCAGTAAGACGTAAGCACTGCCTGGGTTGTATGGAGACGTGAATGATCCGATGATTGCGTCTGTGGCCAATGTTGCTTTTAGAATGTCTGATTTGAACCATCGATTGAGAATTGTAGCCGCATCGCCGGTTAGCAACTCAATCGCTTCTGGAAGATCGTCCCCGAGAGCTTGCATCCGTTTCATGAGACCACGAGCACGCCATAGTTCTCGAATCTTGCGAAAGAAGTTAAGATTCTTTGAAAATAGATTAGGAGCCGGTTGCACAATGATTGGCTCCAACTTTTCAGCAATGCGAGTTAGCGTATCTGTGTATTCGTCATACGCTTTAGCATCCTCTTTATTGTATTGTGTTATCTCTTTGCGATCAGTGTTCGGTAAAGCAACACCGAGTGTAATGCCTGGCCCGTTGAGATCAGGCGTGAAGGAGGAAGGTAGGCGGGGTAGGATTCTCAACCCATGCTCTTTAAGATTCAGGTCATTAACGATTTGACGTTGAAACAGGCTGATGACATATGCACAAGGTGAGACCTGGAAATTAGGCCAGAGTTCTTGGGTGCAAGCAGCACCACCAAGCACATCACGACGCTCGACAACACATACCTTCTTACCGGCCTTAGCAAGGTACGCACCGCAGACGAGGCCATTATGACCGCCGCCCACAATAATAGCATCATATTTCCGACTGATCCGAGGCATCATTTCTCTGCCTCCTAAAAAAAGTTTACTTGCCTGCCAACTTCTCTGGATTCTTTCTCATATTATGCGTTTCGAGAATTGTACGATATACCAGCATGTTAGGAGTCTTCGTCTGAAAAAACTCGCCATCGTGACCTTTGAAGATACGGGAAATCGCTGCCGCAACACCAGGAGACCGAGACATACCTGCATAACAATGGACAACAAGCAAATCGAGGAATGGATGTCTTGCCTCCATGAAATCTAGGATTTGCTCGGCATGTGCTTGTGAAAATAGGATGAGTCCTTCGTCCGCTTTGTCGATATCATCAAAGAGCAGCTTTAATACACCTTTGAAGTTCTTATCATCTTCCTGAACATTTAACTTAGGCCATGTGCCCTCTTCATTGGTAATGCTGATTAACGCCCAGGCTTTGCTCTTTACAAATTCAGAATCGTGCAATTCAGGCACGACTATCGCAGGTAGTACAACGATTTTCATCTCTAATCCTATTAAGATAGACTTACAATTATTGCAAGCTGTTCTTTTTATCGGCTTCGGCCATTCGTAACTTTAGCAATAAAAAATCGGAACGTGAGTTTTCCTGGCGGATCGTCTTAGGTGGGGTTGGTGGCGCTAATGGATCAATCAGCGGAGGCCCAGCATTTGCCCTCAAATTAACAGGTTTTCCACCATTACATCCACATCCCATAACGTAGTATTTAGTTGTATTACAGTAAATCCTGTATAGATAGGAGAAACCCCAGAATCGGAACAATACGTACGCAAATTGGAATTAAGCTGCTATGGCTGGCCGAGGTGGCTCTGGTGATACACCTGGCGGTGGCGGATCGATGCCCATCCTTTTAAGATAATCTTCTAGCTGGCTGACTCGGCTTTTCAGTGAAGAAACATAATCTTCAGCCCCTTGTGCGACACGATCAGTAATTGCTTCTCTTTCTCCTGATGTTCCCATCGGTAGACGTGCCTGTATCGAGGCTGGGTCATTTGTAAACTCTACCCCGGCCTCAGTCTGTATCCATTCATAAAAATTCGGTCGCATGAAGGTATATAGGAACAAGAGAGGAAAACATTACATGTCATTACCCAGTTTTGAAGAATGGCGAGCACAGCAGCAAGAATCTAGTGCTTTTACACGATTGCGACGATCAGCAGCACTTGGATTGATGCCGAAGATTGCGCCCGCATCCGTTCATAGCCGATCAACGGCACATCCCTTTGAAGTTCAAGTGTTAAAACTTACAAAGGGCAAGCCGGAGAAGAAGAAGGCGAAGAAAAAGTCTGCGAAGAAAAAGAAGTAGTCAAAAAAAGTGGACGACCATAAAGGCCGCCCAAACCGGCTTATTGAGGCCGGGGAGTCGTAACAATTTTAACTTAACTAATATGTGATACGAGTGGTTAAACTTTAGGGTAGTTCAGCAATGAATAACCTAATTCTTTACTTCGACAAACGACTTCATCAAAGGTAAGTACCGCAATAGATGCGAAAGCTGGTCTACGCCGAGAAAAACTTTTTAACCTCGGCATATGCGAAGGCAAAACAGGATTTGCAAAACTATAATGCGCAGGTTCAACGAACATAACCCTTCTGTCTTTACGAGCATAACGAAAGTGCTCGACACCCATCTTGTCTTGTATTCGCAACCATTGTTCATTTTGGTACAAAAACATCGAATAAGTGGCAGATTGGCTATTACCACCCCAACATATACGAATCTTCCTGCTAGTGATATATGTGACGTGGAATTTGAACAAAGGATCATAGCCTTCGAGCCAGAAAGCCGATACATTTTTACGAGATGTATCGAAAACACAAATATGCGATAAGGGCTTTGGAAAGTCTCTGTAATCGTGAAGGATCGAAGCCTCTGGCGTGGGGATTCTTCGGCCACCTTCATCAGCCGAGCCATTAGTGATAGCGAGAGGCGAAGCTACCATAGCCAAGCCTGTAACGGCAGATTTTTTTAGAAAATTACGGCGATCCATTTGTGGCTCTCCCTTTGCTCAAGGAGCATCGAATTTACAATTGGTTTAAGAAGAAACTTGAACTTTAACAATTAGACCTTATTCACTGACTATCATCGCCAGGACTGGAAGGTTTTAGATCGATACCGCCTGTATCCAATGGCCCATCCTGTTCGTCCGAGGATTTACTAGAGGCATCATCCGCATCATCCGCATCTTCTGCCTGTTCTGCCGAGTCTGTATCGGATGAAACGTCCAAGCTATCATCCTGATCTGACGAGGTCGTATCTGCTTCCTCTGACTGCTCTGTTGCTGGGGCCTTCTTTCCAGGCTCTGGGGGCATTTTTACAAGAACAATGGCTGTGCAACAAACCAGAAGCAGCGCACCGAGGCCAAACACGTACTTAAATATCGCAGGGGTTTCAGTCCTTTCCGGTTTGTTACTTTTCTTTTTGGGGGTTGGGGCTGCATCAGGTGTTGGTTCGTTAACTCCATTAGGATTGTTAGGATCGGCCATGAGAATCTCCTTGTTTCGATCTACTTCTAAAATGGAAGAGAGACCGCCCTGGCTTTAGCCAGGGCGGTCTTTGCCTCACGACGAGGCAGGCGTATTGGTTAGCGAGCAATAATATAAGGTATCCGGCAAATCGAACCAATGCCAATTAGTTGTAATCTACTTCTAAAAATGAAGAGAGAGACCGCCTTTTCCGAACATAGTACATGTGCCAAATGGTATCAATGCCAGTAGCAGCTAGCTAGCTAGCAATTAGCCTTCAAGAACTCTCCAAGCGGCATGAACTTGTGACCCTGCCGCTTTAAGCTCTCTACGCTGGGCTTTTCTTTTTGGAATTTGTCCCGGATCGCTTTGATTCTCGCCCTTTCTTCTGGTGAGCGGTTCATTTGACGATTGATTCGTTGCTTGGTCATGTTGTTGTTACTTCTAAAAAGGGAAGAGAGACCGCCCTGGTGAAACCAGGGCGGTCGTGTACCACCAGTTGTGGCAGGTATTGGCCTCGCAAGCACAATATTAGACTATCTGACAGGCCGAGCCAATACCAAATTGCTGGGCTGCGGGAGAGGCACCCTAAGTCACCGTGCTACCCTGCTTTAACTTTGGGAACATTTTGCACACATCATCGCAACCCACTCGGAAGGAGTTTTCAGTCCAGCGCCGCACTCCACACAGACCATAGGCAAATCTTCTTCGTCCTCAAGCGGCAGGGCCTTTGGGTAGATCGGCTCTTGCCCCGGATCGGTCGTCTCCGGTTTCTCTTTTGCCTGTTCTTCTAGTTTGTGCTTGTGCGACTTTAGCCTTCCAATCAGGCCAGAGGTCTTTTTTACTAAGTCGGTATCGTCGCTGCTCCTTTGGTGTACCTCCAAAAGCTCGGTAGATTCGTCGAGCAAAGTAAGTAATTCCCCAACCAATGGCTTTGGCAAGACTATCATATTGTAATTCCTTCAAAAATTGTTGTAGAGATTTGTTGCTTTTCCTTTGGTTGCATTTAGCACAGGCTAACGTCAAGTTATAAACACCAGTTTTCCCTCCGTGCGATACGGGGATGATGTGATCTAGAGTTGCTTCCTCAAATGTAACGGATCGTCTGCAGTAAGTGCATCGGCCTTCATCGTCCCAAAGGAAATGCCGAAATTTTCTACGATTTCCAACTACACCCCCGTTGCGCCACACAGTGTAAGGATATATCAGTGGGCATTGATAACAATAGATAATAACTCGACGGTTTCCATCCACAGTTACCCAGTCTGAGCAAGAATTATTTACATTCAATTCCGCTCGACAGAAGAAACAATGTGGATCATGCGCCAAAGCATATTTTCGACGGGGTTGGTGGTTACTCATGTTTTTTAGTCAATAAACCTCAGTGGTTCTAGCCACTCGCCCCGCGATGCATGATATCACAACTGCTCTAGCCTGGTAAATAATGATCTTGGCCCACTGGTGCTAATCTCTCGGCGTCACCCACTCTCCGACGGCCTTGTGGTGTCCGAGGCTAGTCACGAGAAAGTATCGAGTAGGCTGGTAATGATCGCAGTCATCAAATTGATCCAGGCTAAGGTCATCACGAACAAAAATACAGTTAGTTCCAGTCACGTCACATACAACCAGTTGATAGCCCTTTTTTTTACCGAGCTTTTCCAGCGCCCGTAAACTGGCTCCGAAGTTGTTGCCACCATCCCAAACATGCTGTGGATTTGGCCGCATAACAAGTTCGACATCAGGCCCAAGCGATGCGTTGTACTCAATCACGACTACCCTGGGCTGGTAATTAGTAATCGCCTCCCAAATCCAGTAATCCTGGCCGTCTACATCGATGGAGAGCAGATCAAGCTCCTTTGGCGTATTCATAAGACCAAGAAGCATCTCAACATTATTACTTGTTACAAAGTCATTAGATATTGTCAGCATACCTCGGTTGATGGATAGAGCGTGAGATGTTTTAGCCTTATCCACTTCCTCAGCGTTTGCATCAAACCAGCTACCGTGCCAGCCTTGTATCAAAAGAAAATGTGTGTTGCATTCAATGCCATCTCCTGCCCCTATTTCAACAAACGTTTTATTGGTCGTACTTATGCGTCGGAAGACTTCCGCTATTAGTCCATCCTCTAAATTTTGAGAGTACATCTGATAGCCGAATCGCAATAGATTGCGTTTATTGGGATACCGGTCATAAATACCCCCGATATATTCCTGGCCTTCTATCTGCTTAGTGCAATTGGCAAGGTGTAGTAGATAGTCTCGCTTGTCCATGCCTTAGTAGAGTGCCAAAATTAAGATGGCACGACTAAATATCAGCAGTTAATATCACGAAAGAAAATACAATGCTGAAATCATTTGAAGAATGGGCCACTGAAAATTGCCCTGAGATTCTTGCCGAAAAGGCCAAATGGATTCAGAAAGCAGTCGATCCAGAACATGAGGGTGCTTGTACCCCTATGACGAAAAAGACTTGTACTCCGAGACGCAAAGCATTAGCCATGCGATTTAAGAAGGGCGACATCTTCAAGGCCAATATCAAGAAGGGCGATAACCCTAAGGGTAAGGGTTAAATCTTTTTGTCTATCTAAGTTCCCTTTCGTTCTTTTAAGACAAGTAATGCACGCCTTACACCAATGCGCACTGCTGGATATTTCTCGTACAACTTTGGTGTTTCATTCAACCGATCCGTGTCAACCAGTTCTTGAAGATCATTCAGAAACGGCTCGATGTCAATCTTTTTTCTCTCTAATGTCTTCTTGCCCCACACCAACAAATCGGCTGCACTGGGATCGATTATCGGATTAACTAACTCTGGTTTGTTTTTATCCATGTAGTCAGCTAGTTCTCTGACACACTTTGAACACATACTGGCATCGGACACACATTGATCCATAGTGAGACAAACAGCCGACTCTGCGCCGCAAAAGCAACAATTGCTACGGTATGGACGAAAACTAGCTATGTCAGAAAATTTATATTGTGGTTTGCTCATGTTACTTCATCTCTTTCTGGTGTTACCTCAACACCGTCGCATACTGTTACGCTTTCACCGCAAAACGTGACAGTTAGGATTTACATTTCATCATCCGTTGCAAGCCGAAATTCATTCGTATGTCTAAAAGTATCGACGCTTTGATCTTTCAAAGAAACCAAAATACAATGCCCAGTGGCTTGATTGATTTCTGTAATGAAAACAAAAACTATAGGACGATCAGCACCGTATCCTAGTGGCCCGTAGTATTTAATTTTGTCTTCTTCGCTGAGATCGTTCCAGAAATCTGAATTAAAGCCATCTTGCGTCCAAACAACGGCATCACCCATATTGAATGGGCATTGTTCTTTATTTTTCATACTCTAATCTAGTCCTAACTGTCAGTTTCTACCTCAACACCGCCGCATTGCGATCCAGAATTTCCATCACCTCCCGCAAAGCACGTACAGCGGCGTCCTCGTGCACTATACAGTCCTCTAGGCTGCCGTAGTGTTCTTCTAGGCAGCTTTCTAGCAAGGCTTGAATCTTCGCCTGGTCTGGGGAGTGAGGCAGCTTAGACTCGACGTAGAGCTTCTCAAGCTGTTTCTCTTTATCAGAAGCCCATTTGCGAATATCATCCTCGGAGACTTCACCCTTACGGATGGCCTTCATGTGTTCTCTACGACCTTTTTCTTGCAGATCAAGGTCTTCCTCCATTAGGATTTGCTCGGCCTGTGAAAGCAGTCGAATAATGTGATATAAAAATTTCACATCAACATTATGAGTTTTCCTAGACTCAAATCTTTTACTGCCGTCCATCCCAGCTTTGAACATCTTATGGTATTCAATAAGATCAGCATCAGATAGATTGCTTAGTGACTCCAACTTCATTCCTACACCGTTCCTTGTTCGCAATTAGTTTGCATAAATGTATAAAATAATCCACCGAATATGTTTGCTTCATTCTATTCACGTCCTTGTGTACCCATTGCACGTTTCCATTCAGATAACCTTTCTCATTCTCTATTCGATCTAATGATGCAGTATTATTAGAAAACGATATGTCATCTCCAGATAATGCACACTTCCTATCTTGTTCTAAGAAAAGATCATTTACGCACTCGATGGTTAAATCGAAATCTATATTTCTTTGTTGCGCATTTTGATTGAGGGCTCTCCAATAAGATTTTGGTATATCACCATGTCCTTGCCAATTTCGCCTAGATTTAATTCCGGTGCGACATCCACAAGTCTTAATCTTCCCCTGCCTTAGGTCTGACCCTAGTGCCACAACCACTTGCCCACAGACACATTGGCAGTTCCAAGTGGCTAGTCTGTTTTGAGACCCTGCTCTATCCAAAACTACAAGCGACCCAATCTGCTGCCCTGTCATGTCTTTGATATTTTTACCTCCACGCTTTACCTTGCATAGTGATATGCCATTTCTACGACAAAAGGTATAAACAGCGCTAATACTACACCCAAATTCCGTAGCTACCTCCGAGCAGGATAGGCCACGATCTTTACATTTAACTACATAATCAATTGTCAAATTAGTCATATTTGCCTTTGAGTTAAAAGTTTAACTAGGATATCTAAGCAAACAATCCTCTTTTTACCATTTCCTGTTCCACTTCTTCAAATGTCGTAGAATGAACTATTCCTTTCTCGTCTTCAAACATTCTAATTTGTTGCACATCTTCGGCATTGCGACCAGTGTTTGCCGCCTTATTCATCTGCGAATAAGCGTAGCCTTTCATTTTGTGCCAGCAGCCCTTATGCAGAAAAAGATGCCTTTGCTCTCGCACCATATTGCCGACTTGGGTAATGTGCAAAATACAATTTTGCGGCACGAATAAAGAGTCAATCATGTTCGGGTTGTTGTCCATAGCAAGTTGGAAGTATTTGACTATTGAATATATGGTTATATCGTGATCACGCCCCTTGCCAGCCATTGCATCCTTGTCAAAAATATGATGTTGCTGATATTGTTCGAATCGCTGCTTTTGCCTTCCAAACCCCATGATCTCGCCACGGAGATGAGGAAATACATCTTCCTTTTTAGGTATACACCAACCATAGATGTCCATATCAGACGTATCGCTAGACACCCCGTACGCGACACTACCCATAATCACTTCGTAGTGAACATTGGCAGACAGGAACTTCGGAGGCCGAATTAGACCCTTCTGTTCGAGTTGGTGAACTGTGCTAGCCATTGTCTTCCCAAAAGTTTTTTAATGTTATACGTCCGCATACTTGTGCTCCTTGTGCCGGAAGTTTCTTGCTATAACGCCAAAACATTCTATCGTTTCTAAATTCAGAAATAGGTTCTCCGAGGCGAGAGGATAATACATAAGGACAGTACGAGTAACAGGACCTAGATTTAACTCCCATCAATATTTGATTCTCTGGAAACAATGGATCACAATAGGCCTCATATTTGTTCCAAAGATTGCCAACATGTTCAATGTTATCTTTAAGATCATATTCTTCCGTCGAGTGACATGCTGTTTTAAGTTCTTCCAAAATCCTAGGCGAAGTCACCACCCACCATTGATTACTGCTGGCTAAAGTCTTGCGATAGATAACGCCACTAAGAACCATCATAGCTATGTAAATGCGCTCACCTGGCGTTCCATTTTTGGGATGCTCACTCTTCCAATCACAAGTAGTCGCAGTCCCAGCATTAAGCCGTAAATCTGTAAATATTTCTCGGTCTATCTCCAAAGCGATGCTTGTACTTAGTCTATCAATCTCTTCATCCGAGGAACCTCCTGTCCCATCAAAATAAGTTTTGAGCTTCCTGGTCTTGGCCTTGATAACCTCCCCCTTGACCTCATCTTCTTTCCCGCCCATTATTTCCCAATGAACCAAATCTTTAGTCACTACCTTCTTGTAAATCTCTTTCGCGACACGGATGGATATCTTTTTCCACTGCTTTTCCATATTTCTGTGTTCGGACATTATTTCGTTAAACAAACGCTGATTGTCCATCCACATCGATTGGCACCGAGTGTGCTGGATGTTATCCCAGTCGTCCACTTCGTCTTTCATCAACTCTATAGACTTCTTGTACTTCTTTTCTCGCTTTTCCTCCCAATCTTTATCCTCTGCTT
>SDBT01007273.1_pt1 | contig 18253 bp, 13 predicted proteins | sample 2277101 | NCBI WGS metagenome assembly SDBT01 (sample SAMN10404973, study PRJNA504765) | marine sediment metagenome | isolation source: marine sediment core GS10_PC15, 103 cmbsf | place: Arctic Ocean: Southern Knipovich Ridge | collected 2010
TGACGGCCAAGACGATCCTCATGCAACTACATCACAAGATCGAAACGTTTGAAGGCATGAACAAACATCTCACGCTTGTGGCGCAAGACTACCTCGTCGAGTACATGCGAAAGGAGTTCACTTTTGATCACTTGCAACACGCTCGCCTCGGTGACGCCATGCATCTCCACTTATACCGTTTCGCCCGGTCGCCGTCTCGCACCCGCTTGCAACTGTCCGAGCGATTGAGCACCGATGCCGAGGGAATCTCGCGCTGTATCGGCCTTCAAGCAAACCCGAACGTGAAACTCTCGGAGATTCTGGCTCGCCTTGAGAAAAAGCTGTCTTCCGAAACGCTGCTGGACTTAAAGGCGTGAGCACGGCCGCGACTGACCGATGGATGCGATTGATCGTCCTTCGCGGAGTCCGTCGCTAGAACTCCAACTGCCGAAACGCTCGAAATCCGATCCGCAGGGGGACGACGGTGGCCAGTACACCCAGCACGAGGCTTGCGGCGGTGGCGCCCAGCAGCCAGATCTGTGTCTGCCGGTCGATGACAAATCGGTCGGCCGGGAGGTGGTCGGCGGCTTGCTGTGCGGCCAGGAAGAAATTGCAGGGAAAGGCCGTCAGCAATACCACGGCCAGGATGTAGAGCGTGCTGATCGTGAGGTTCAGCGTCCCGCCGAAGCCGGCGGCGATCCGCGAGGGCGATTGCTCGCGGAGGTTCGGCAGCCGGGCCCCCAACCCGACGGCGATCCCCGAAAGTCCCACGCAGAGGATCAGGCTGGTAAGCTGGTGGCTGGCCAAGACCACCGGCGACACGCCGAGCATCGTATCGCTCAGCAGGATCAAGGCGCCGCAGGGAACGATCGAACCGCCCGCGGCAAAGAGAAACTTGCCCCACAAGATCGTCTCGCGCCGCACCGGCAGCAGTCCCAGCATCCAGAAGCGACGTCCTTCGAGGCTGAGCAGCGGAAAGATGAACCGGGTGGTGAAGGTCGCCATCAGCAGCCCGACGACCGCCACGTTCAGGAAGCTGACCATATTGACCCAAGTGGCGTATTGCCGATCGTAACTGAACTGGCGGATGTTGATGAAGTAGAGCACCAGCAGTCCTAAGAGAATCACGAACTGCGACCACTGCACGACGTCGCGGCGAAACAGCCGTAAGTCCTTGACCACCATCAGCCGCATCTGCCGAGACAGCAGCCCGGGCACAGCCAGCACGAGCCGGTCGATCCAGGCGGTCTTGGTGCGTTTCCGCGGGGAACCCCTGCCGCAGAGCGCGCTGTAGGCCGGCCGATAGATCCGCGCGGCCAGCACTATGGCCAATTGGCGTAGCAACAGGGCGTTGGCTACCAGCACGACCAGAAACAACATGCTTTCGGACCACGCATGTCGAGTCGCCTCCAACAGGCCCGAACTGAGCCACCAACTCGGCAGTAGCCGCTGATCGCTGACTTTCAACCGGGAGAGCATCTCCTGAAACCAGCGTGGAGTGAGCAGGTCGGTTTCCGAGCCGCCGAGCAGCCGCCAGAGAAACCAAAACACGACTACCGCCACTAAGGCACCGGCCCCGATCAACGCGCGGACAGGTCTGCTCGGCAGGCGGTGGGCGGCCACCAGGCACAGGACGGCCCCCATGCCGGACGGGACGTAGACGAAGGCCACCAGATAGGGCAGCAACAAGGCATAGTAGTACCAGGGCGCGTCAGCCACCATGCCGTAGGCCAGCAACATCGGGCTGCCCAATAACACGAACCCCCAACTGCTCAACACGAGGGTTTCCTGAAACTTGTGCAGAAAGACCCGTTCCGCGCGGACCGGGCAACTCAACAGGAACGTAACCTCCCGGGAGCGAAACAGCGAACCGTAGAGGATGATCCCCGACGAAAAGATAAGCATCACCATCAGCGCGGCGAAAAACATACCGAACACGGCCCGGACGATCCGGTCGTGCGTGACCGGGTCGGAAACGCACGATCGGAGGAACTGAAACGCGTCGGCAAACAGCCAGAACAGCCCGGCCCACAACAACAGGCTGAGCACCACGAACAGCGACCATCGCAGTCGTGCGTGGGCCAGCGCCTGCCGCAACTGCGTGACGGCCAGACGGCGTCGCAGTCGCCAGAATGCCCCTGCTTCGGATTGCGGCGAAAGCTGCCCGATCGCGGCGTCGGCTTCCGGCGCCGGTGCTGCGGACGCCGAGTTGGCTGCTTGCCGGCTAATCATGGCCGCCCCCGTACGAGTCGCCTTCGGTCAACGTCAAGAAGAGCGACTCGAGCGACTCCCCGTCGGAAGCGGTCTGCACGCGGAGTTCATCGATCGTTCCGAGGAAACGGAGCCGGCCTCCGTTCATGATGCCGATCCGGTCGGCCACCTCTTCGGCCACGGCCAGCGTATGGGTCGACATCAGCACGGCGGCGCCGGCAGCGGTCCGGCGTCGCAGCAAATCCTTAACAAGCCGCACGCTGCGCGGATCGAGCCCCACCATCGGCTCGTCGATAACCAGCACGGCCGGGTCGTGCAGCATGGCCGAGGCGAACGTGAGCCGCTGCTTCATTCCGTGTGAATAGGTCTCGGTCAGGTCGTGGATAAAGTCGTGCAGTTCGAAGGTATCGGTCTGCCGGGCGATGCGGTCCTCGACGGTCGGCCGGTCCATGCCGCGCATCTCGGCGACGAATTCGAGAAACTCCCGGCCGGTAAGCTTGTCGTAGAGATAAGGCTCGTCGGGGACGTAGCCGAGCAGCCGGGCAGCCTGCCGCGTGCGGTCGGCAACGTCGTGGCCGCCGACGGTGACTTTGCCCGAGGTCGGCCGCAGCAGCCCGACGAGCATCTTCAGCGTGGTCGTTTTGCCGGCGCCGTTGGGGCCCAACAGCGTAAACAACTCGCCGCGCCGCACGCTCAGCGAGAGGCGGTCGACGGCCATCTTGCGGCCGTAGGTTCGCGTGACGTCGTCGAATTCGATCATGGTTCTGCGTCCGGGGTGTCGGCCAGTTCGGATTGCAGGCGTGCGAGTTCGTCGTCGGACATTCGCACGAAGGTTATCTCGTGGCCGAGGAACGTGGCCTGCTGTTTCAACACGGTCCCGTCGCGGCGGACCCAAAGCTTGCCGCGGGGCTTCTCGCTGCTACCCAGAGTGGAACCGGAATCGCGGCGATAAACAACCAGCCAGACCTTCTCGACCCGGTCGCCGAAGTCGATCGGCTCGGTCCGCTCGACGGTGGCCTGCAACACATCCAGCGGCGCTTTGCCACCCGGTGCCGTACTCAGCAACGCCATCGCGGGATTGGGCACGGGTACGGTCCAGGTCTGGCCTTGCCGCAGGCCGGGTAAGTAGGTCTGCGGCGAGAGCGCGTCGTCCAGCAAGGCGTTTTGGGGAAATTCCGTCTCGAACGGCGGCAGAGAGAAGGTGGGGGATTTGACCGTCAGTCTCAATCGTCCTTCGGAGATCGTGCCGTCGACCACCAGTGCGTCTCGAGATCCGCCGAGCCGCGTCTTTGAAATGAAGTGCGTCAGCCGGCCAAATAAGTCGATCGTCAGTTTGGTTTCGACGTCCATCGAGGGCGGGTGGGCCGCCGCGTTGTCGGTGCGGATGCCGAAAAGCCCGCCCAACGCACGGACCGGCTTCGACGGAAGTTCGTCGAGATGGACCCGGCTGGCAACTTCGGTCATGCCGCTGTCCATGCGGGAGGTTTCGCTCAGAGACCAACCCAACTCTCGACCGTCGAAGAGTATCTTCCACCCGACCGTCGGGTCTCGATCCGATGCACCGAGAATCGTCTGGTAGCTGGGCGGTTCGCCGATCAACAACGGCGGCAGCACCTTCTCGACGACCAGCCAACTCATCGCGGAGAGCCACAACAGGACCACCGCAACATTGAACCACCGGCTATACATGGTCTGTTCCGCGAAAAGCCACTACCCAACTGACATTACGCAACCGCCCGGCAAACCGTTCGCCTCGTAGCACAGGCGTCCCGCCTGTCGTGTTGCCGCTGGCGGCTTCGCAACTTCAGGCGAGAAACTGCTAAGCCGCAAGCGGCAATTCTATCAGATTGCAACCACCGGGTCGCCCATGAAAATCACCCCGCACCCCCTATATTGCCGATCTTCACAAATCACCCAATAATCGAGCTTGCATGAAACGGCCGTTGTGCCGATGATACGCCACCTGCGGCAGAATTGACGCCGCAAAGGTCCGACTTATAAGAGCATGGAGGCGAGCAAGTGTACTGCTACTGCAAATCCGCGTTAGTCTGTCTGTCCGTTTTCGCATTTCTGATCGCAGCCGGCTGCGGGGGCGACGCCGACGATCCGGCCGCTTCGATCGAGGGGTCCGGTGCGAAATCCGACTCGCCGGAGGAGAACGGATCTTCGTCCACGTCGCAGACGCCAATCGATCCGCTTCATCCGGTCGTGCTGATCGACACTTCCCACGGCAAGATCACCGTAAAGCTCGACGCCGAACTGGCCCCGCTGACCGTCGACAATTTTCTTTCCTACGTCGAGGACGGCCATTACGACCAGACAATCTTTCACCAGGTTTTCAAAGGCCAGGGGATCATCGGAGGTGGGTACACGGAAGACCGCAACGAGAAGAAGACGACGGGCACCGTCCGCAACGAAGCGGACAACGGACTGAAGAACGAGCGCGGAACGATCGCCATGGCCCGGCAGCCCGATGCCATGGACAGCGCCACCTGCCAGTTCTTCGTCAATCTCTCCGACAATCCGGAGTTGGATCACAAGGACCGCACGCTCAGCGGCTACGGGTACTGCGTGTTTGGCAAGGTCACCGACGGGTTAGACGTAGTCGACAAGATCGGCAAGGTGGAAGTACACAACATCGATCCGTTCGAGCAGATCCCCGTCGAGACGGTCACAATCAAGTCGATCCGCTACGTCCGGTAGCGTCCCCGTTCGTAGTGACCGCATTCATGCGGTTCCGGTTTGTAGTGACCGCATTCATGCGGTTCCGGTTCGTAGTGACCGCATTCATGCGGTTCCGGTTTGTAGTGACCGCATTCATGCGGTTCCGGTTTGTAGTGACCGCATTCATGCGGTTCTGATGATTCGAGCCCGATAAATCGGGCCACTACGAACGAGCCCGATAAATCGGTTCACTACAAACTCGCGGCCTTGCCGGCCTTGAGGGTCCCGGTGGCTTTCAGGGCCTCGCTATGGCTCTCTTTCAGCCGTGCAAGCAGCGCTTTGGCCGTGTAGATTCGGCCGGTCTGTTTGTTGAAGTCGCGTCCCTTGGGTCCGCGAGAGAGTTGCTTTCCGAGATTCTTACCGCCCAGCGCCGTCGTCATGTACTCGATCATCTTGGCCCCGCCCGGTCCCTCGATCAGGTCGTAAACCATCTGTTGGCCCCGGGGCAGTCGCGAGAGCCGGTCGGTCCGGTCGTAGCCGTCGGGGTAGGATGCGATCTTCTGCATGAATTTCCGCCCGTCGGCAGTGCGAAGGTTGCGCACGAGGAAACTGCTGTCGCTCATCACAGCGGAAACAATCTCCGCGCGATCGGCCACCTTCCAACCGACGGCTTCCAGTTGTGCCCACAGCGGCTTAACGTCGCCGCGGGCGATGATGTATCCGTCGCGGTAGTTCGACAGCGTGGCGAAGTGCTTCTGCACGATCTGCTCGACTTTGTCGAACGATGGAAGCTCCTTACGCACTTCCGCCCCCGTGACGCGGCCGGTTTGCAGGAAAACGGCAGATGCCGCCGCGACCGCGATCAGCGTACCAAACCCAAGCTTTCGCCGACGCATACTACCGTCTCCCTTCCGTAACGACCCGACCGCAATCATTCCGTCATTGATACCGATCGGGTTCTCCACCGCGCAAAGTCCAATCAACCCACAGGAAAGTATACGTTATTACGGGGGCGGCTTTTCGTGGTGCAGGCGGCTCGCCTGCGCTGTACCACAGGCGAGCCGCCCGTGGCTACGGCTGTATCGACGGCTTGCTTATATGCCCTATATTCACTCGGCTGCCATGCTGCCCCCTCCAGCCCGCCTTGTCGAGCCGCCCCACCTTACCCATGCGCAACATTCCCTGCGGCAGTTGTTGTTGACACGAATCCGACTTAGTAGGATATTTAATACAAATGGATGGCCGACTGATTGCAGGAGGTGCGTGATGTCGAAATCGATCTACTTCGTCCAGGAGTGTCCCACGTGTGGTCGGAAGCTACAGATCCGCGTCGATTATCTCGGCCGAGAAGTCGTCTGTCAGCATTGCCAAGGGAAATTCCTGGCGATTGACCCGGCCAATGCCCGATTGGATTCCGCGCACAACGACAGCACAATTCTACGCCGTGCCGACGAACTGCTCGAGTCGGTCCAGCGTCGCCAAGCCAGATCCCGTTCAAACTCGCCGCGATGAATTGCTGCGGTCTTAGGGCGGACGAAGAATAACTTGCCGATTTAGGGAATATGAAAGGGAAAATCCGCCGGGAAAAAACGTAGCGATGAGGAAAAGGTTTCGGCGGATTTTGCCTTTCATCAAACCCGCATTTCCCCGTGGCGCCGGTTATTGAAGCAACTGCGAATCAGCGTCACCCCTGAAGGTATAGTCGCAATCCGCAGTTGCTTCAATAAGTTCCCTAAATTGGCAAGTTATTCTTCGTCCGCCCCTTGTCTCTCACCACTGAGACTTGCCAGATCCTGGAAGAAATTGGGATAGGTTTTCGCCGTGCAACCCGGGTCGCGAATGACCACTCCGGGCGTGACCAGCCCGACCAGGGCCAGACTCATGGCCATGCGATGATCGTCGTAGGTGTCGATCTGGGCGCCGTGCAACTTTCCCGGCGTGATCCGCAGCCCGTCGGGCCACTCTTTCACCGCCGCGCCCAGTTTTCGCAGCTCGGTAGCCAGTGCGGTGATCCGGTCGGTCTCCTTGTGCCGCATGTGCGCGACGCCCGTGATCGACGTGGGCCCCTCGGCCGCCATGGCAACCGCGCCGAGCGTCTGGACCGTGTCGCTGACGGCGTTCATGTCGACTTCGATTCCCCGCAACGGCCGGCCGGTGACCGTAATCGAGTCGGCCGCGTACTGCACGTCGCAGCCCATCTGCCCGAGGCAATCGCAGAAGGCCACGTCGCCCTGCAGGCTGTCTAGCGAGAGGCCCTCGACGGTGATCCGTCCGCCGGTGATCGCCGCGGCGCCGAAGAAGTAGCTGGCGGCCGAGGCGTCCGGTTCGATTTCGTACTGCCGCGCCCGATAGGTCCGCTCGGTGGGGACGATGAACCGGCGAAGCTGCCCGGCGTCGACCTGCACGCCGAACGCCCGCATTACGGCGACGGTCATTTCGATGTAGGGTTTCGAGACGAGCGACCCTTCGACGTGCAGTTGCACCGGCCCGGCGGCACGCGGAGCGGTCATCAACAGCCCGCTGAGATACTGGCTCGAAATGTTTCCGGCCACCGTCGACGTGCCGCCGGGCAGCCCGGCCGCACGCACCACCACCGGCGGACACCCGGTGTCTTGCTCGCATTGGACGTCGGCGCCGAGTTGCCTTAGCGCGTCGAGCAGATCGCCGATCGGCCGCTGACGCATCCGCGGTGTGCCGTCGAGTCGGAACGTGCCGTTACCCAGCGTGACCATGGCGGTGAGGAACCGCACGGTGGTGCCGCTGTTGGCTACGTAGAGGTCGCCGCCGGCTGCCGGAATCTGCCCGCCGCAGCCGACGACGCGGATCGTGCGGCCCGGCCGGTCGTGCGTCACGTCGATCCCCAATTGCCCGAGCGCGGCGATCATCACCCGGGTGTCTTCGCTGTCGAGTACACCGGTCAGTGTCGATTCGCCGTCGGCCAATGCCGCACAGACCAGCGCGCGGTTGGTGATGCTCTTCGACCCGGGCGGGCGGATCGAGCCGTGCAACGGGCCGGTCGGTTGGATTTCGATTGTGTCGGTCATGGCTGCTCCGGCAAGGCGACTTTCCACAAGTGACGATCGCTACGAAAGTAAATGGCGCCGTCGGCCACCGCGGGCGACGCGAGGATGGCCGGATCGATCTGCGTGGCGCCGATCACCCGGCCCTCGGTCTCTCCCGGTTCGACGACCTGAACGAGCCCCTCGTGGCTGACGCAATAGAGCCGCCCGCCGGCCAGCACGGGTGAGGCCCAGATGGTGCCTTTGAGCCGAAGCTGCCAGAGCACCTTTCCGGTACGGGCGTCGCCGCAGGCCAGGATCGCGGGCGACTTGACCGTATAGACCCGCCCGTCGTTGACGGTTGGGCTGGCATTGCCCGAGCGGAGCCGGTTCTCTCGCCAGAGCAGTTTCACGTTGCCGGTGGCCCGGTCGGCTTGCAGTGCGTTCAGCCCGGCGGCGGGCAAGTAGACCACGCCGTCGCAGGTCGTGGCCGAGGCGACCGAGTGGCAGGCGGTTTCGTGTTGCCACAGCAGCTTGCCGGTGGCGGCGCGATAGGCGGTTAGCCGCGAGCGGCTTTGCAACAGCACGGCGTCGTCGTCGGGCGTTTTGCCCGGCAGCAGCACGGGCGAACTCCACATCGCGTCGTGTTCCCGTTGGACGCGCCACAGCGTCGCGCCGGTGGCCTTGTCGATGCCGGCGGCGAACGACTCACCCTGGTTCTCCATCTGCACGACGACCGCCTTGTCGGTAACCAGCGGTGAAGAACTCATGCCGACGTCGTTCCGCGCTGTCGGATAGTCGAAAGCCAGGCCGCGGAACCACTGCAAGTTGCCGTCGAGGTCGAAGCAAGCCAGATCGTTGGTCGAATAGAAGGCGAAGATCAGCCGCCCGTCGCTGGCCGGCGTGGGTGTGGCGACGGCCCCGAATGGATGGTGGGCCGTATGGCCGGTGGCCCAAAGCTGCCGTTGCCAGAGCAGCTTGCCGGTGGCTGCGTCGAAACAGAGCACATGCAGCCTATCGCCGTCGGAGCAGGTAACCACGACGCGGCCGGCTACGACGATCGGGCTGGAGGGCCCACGACCGGGCAGGGACACCTTCCAAACAACGTTTTCGGTATCGCCGAAGGCGATCGGCAGGCTCTTCTCGGCAGACACGCCCCGGCTGTCGTTGCCGCGGAACTGCCGCCAGTCGCTTCCGGAGAAGAGACAAACGGCCAACACGGCCGCCGTCAGTTGCAATGTTGTGGATTTCATGGGCTGCTTTTCCCCGTAGGACGGGTTTTCAACCCGTCGTCACGTAGGACGGGTTTTCAACCCGTCGTTGCACTCTTAGACGGGTTACAAACCCGTCCTACAAATTCTATTCTCGGTCGGTCGAGAGGATCGCGGTTCCGGCCGGTCCGCAAACCCTTAGCTGGAAGGCCCAACGCTCGGCCCAACTCTGCGTCTGTGCGTTCTGACAACACTTCACCAGGATCGCGTTGCGGCCCGGCTTCAACTGGGCCTTGCAGATGTACTGATCTAACTGCGACCCACCGTGATAGACGTTGTGCTGGTCGATCAACCGCCCGTTGAGCCAGAGCTTGACGGCATTAAAGGAGGTCACGCGGAACTGCACCTGCTGCTGCCGATCGCTGACGAACTCGGCTATGGCGTAGCCGACCACGTCCTTTTCCTTGGCCAATACCTTGTTGAAATCGACCTTTCCGTAGGCGTCGCCGGTGACGTGGTCGATCCATTGTACCTTGCCGTTCTTGCCGTCGCATTCGGCCTTCGGATCGATCTGCTGCTCGGGCGGATAGATCGTGTCGTAACCCTTCTCGGCCGTGTTGTCAAACGGGCCGGTCAACTTCCAGCGGATCAGGAAGCCTAAGTGCCGCGCCAGGTCAGGTTTGTGGCCCAGTTTGTCGAGCTGCCCGGCCAGCAGCTTGACCTGGCCGAAATCGCGGGCGGCGGCAAACGCCTTCTCGTAGGTGGCGGTCGCCTGATCGGTCTTCTTCGCCTCGCGCATGGCAGCGGCCTCTTCGATCAGCCGGGCAACCGCGTCGTAGCGCATCTCCAGGCTCGGATCGTCGAGCATCCGGGGGATCAGACGTTGCGGAGCCGAGGAATCGACGCCGCAAAGCAACTCGTACGCCAACCGCCGGCCGCGCGGCGTATGGCCGACGTCCAGGACGAACTGCTCCAACTGGGCCGACGGCAACTTGCCGCCCTGCTGCAATTGCCGCTGGGCAACGGCGTCGACGGCCGTGCGGATCCAGTTGGCTGCCAGTGGATTGGCTTCGTCGAGCCCGGCCAGGATCACGGGCAATTGCGCCGCGTCGGCCCGAGCCAGCTTTTGCCATGCGACGGTGGCTTCGCCATGCCCGACGCCTTTCGGGCCGACGGATCGCAACGCCGCAAGCAACGGTTCAAGTTCGTCGGCCGCAGTCGGCGTGGCGGCAGTAAGCGTCGGCAGCGCGACAACGATCAAGATCACACTTCGCATAACATGCATAACGGCAACTCTTCCGCTCGGATGCAATTCGTCGGTGTTTCAAGTGAACCCGACATTATAAGGGCACGCGCTACCCGCGGCAAGGGAGCGGGAGAGCGGGAGAGTGGTGAGTGGTGAGTGGTGAGTGGTGAGTGGTGAGTGGTGAGTGGTGAGTGGTGAGTGGGGAGTGGGGAGTGGGGAGTGGGGAGTGGTGAGTGGTGAGTGGTGAGTGGTGAGAAACGCCCCCCGACTGCGTCGAGGGGATGGGAATGACGATTTGCGTCGGTCCTTGGACAAGCAGGCAATACCAAATGGCCCTCGAATTCCCGCTGCCACATGCTTGCAGCATTCTGCGACTCTGCGATAATGATGTCGACAACACCCGGTTTCCGTTAGCGGCTCTCCGAGAGCAACCTTGTAGGACGGGTTTCCAACCCGTCTAGGCAAGCGGAGACGGGTTGGGAACCCGTCCTACAAGACTCCAAAGTTGTTTCCGGACAGTCGCTTGGTAAGAAGGAGAAACGGCATGAAAGCGAAATGGTTCAGTGCGATTCTACTCTCGTTGGCTTGCGTGGCTGCGGCACGGGCCGATTCCGCGCGGGAGATTCTGCAAGCCACCGGTGTGCAAGGCGGGGTTGTGGTCCACGTCGGTTGCGGCAACGGCAAACTGACCGGGCAGCTTCGCCCGAACGATCGGTATCTCGTGCAGGGGTTGGACGTCGATCCGGCGAACGTTGCGAAAGCCCGGCAGCAGATCGGCAAGCCCGGCGTGTACGGCCCCCTTTCGTTCGACACGTTCGACGGCAAGCACCTGCCGTACATCGACAACTTCGCCAATCTGGTCGTCGTCAGCGATCGTGCGCAGGTAACCGACGCCGAGATCGTCCGCGTGCTCGCGCCACACGGAGTGGCTTACGTGAAGCAAGGCGACCGGTGGAGCAAGACCGTCAAGCCGCGTCCGCCGGCGATGGACGAGTGGACCCACTACCTGCACGATCCGACCGGCAACGCCGTGGCGCACGACGATCTGGTCGGACCGCCCAGGCAATACCAGTGGGTCGGCGGCCTGCGATATGGGCGGCAACACGATCACATGTCGAGCGTCAGTGCCGTAGTTTCGTCCGGCGGGCGGGTCTTCTACATCTTCGACGAGGCCACCCGCGCGTCGATCCTCACGCCGCCCAAGTGGCAGGTGATCGCCCGCGACGCCTTCAACGGCACCGTGCTCTGGCGGCGCGACATCGACCGGTGGCACACGCACCTCTGGCCGTTGAAGAGCGGTCCGCAACTGATGGCCCGGCGGCTGGTGGCCGTCGGAGACCGAGTCTACGTGACCCTCGACATCGACGGGCCGCTTACGGCGCTCGACGCAGCTACCGGCGAGACCGTCCGCACTTACGAGAACACCAAGACCACCGAGGAGATCCTCTGCGACCGCGGCGTGCTGTTGTTGGTCACCGCGGGCGAAGGCCAACCGCTGCGGAGCGATCCGAAAAAGACCTACGCCAATAAGGCGGAAATTAGGGCAGCGATTACCGATCCGCTGTGGGCCGTAGCACCGCGGTTCGTGACGGCCGTCGACGCCGCCTCGGGCAAGACGCTTTGGAAGCGGGAGTCGAACGTCGTCTCCATGTCGCTGGCTGCCGACGACCGCCGCGTGCTGTTTCACGACGGGCAAAAGCTCCAGTGCCTCGACCGCAACGACGGAAAGGTCCTCTGGAGTTCCGAACCGCTGCCAGTTCGCGAGAGCATGAGGAGTTCTTCCGGCGCGACGGTGGTGATCTACGGCGATGTCATTCTCTATAGCGGGATGGTCGCGGCCGAGAAGTACAAAGGAAGACGCAGCACCACGATGTTTGCCCTATCGGCCGACAGCGGCAAGACCCTCTGGAAGGCAGAGCTTCTCCCTTGCGGGCACATGGGCACGCCGGACGATATCCTCGTGGCCGGCGGACTCGTTTGGCACGGCGAAGTGGCCAGCGGCGGGCAGTCGGGAGTGATGATCGGCCGCGACTTGCACAGCGGCGAGATCAAGAGCGAATTTCTGCCGGACGTCAAGACGCACTGGTTTCACCATCGCTGCTACCGCGCCAAGGCGACAGACAAGTACCTGCTCTTCTCGCGGACCGGGATCGAGTTCATCGACCACGCCGCCAAGCACTGGACCTGCCACCACTGGGTCCGCGGCGCCTGCCATTACGGCGTGATGCCCTGCAACGGCCTGATCTACGCCCCGCAGCACCCGTGTGCCTGTTACACCGAGGCCAAGCTATCCGGCTTCAACGCGCTGGCGCCGAGAAGAAAAGCGGAAAGCGGAAAGCGGAAAGCGGAAACTCCACGCCTGCAACGCGGCCCCGCCTACGGTCAACTGCCCACTGCCCACTCCCCACTGCCCACTTCTTTTTCCTGGCCCACCTTCCGACACGACGCTGCCCGTAGCGGCGCCACGAAAACTGTCGTGCGGCCGACCGGTCTGAAGCGATCCTGGGAAACGAAGCTTGGTGGGCGGCTCAGCAGCCCCGTCGTCGCCGAAGGAAAACTGCTGACCGCGTCGATCGACTCGCACACGGTCCACGCCTTGGACGCCGACACGGGCAAGCCGGCCTGGAGCTTCATCGCCGGCGGTCGCGTCGACTCGCCGCCGACTATCTGGCAGGGTCGCGTGCTGTTCGGGTCCGCCGACGGCCACGTCTATTGCCTGCGCGTGTCCGACGGACAACTCATCTGGCGATACCGAGCGGCGCCGGAAGACCGGCGGATGGGGGCATTCGAGCAGATCGAATCGGTCTGGCCCGTGCATGGTAGCGTGTTGGTGCAGAACGACACGGTCTATTGCGTCGCCGGACGCTCAATGTTCCTCGATGGCGGCCTGCGAGTGCTGCGGCTCGATCCCAAAACGGGACAGAAGCTCTCCGAAACGATCTTTGACGACCGCGACCCGGCCACCGGAGAGAACCTGCAAATCCACGTCAGCGGGCTGAACATGCCCGTGGCGTTGCCCGATATCCTTTCCAGCGACGGCAAGTACGTCTACATGCGGTCGCTGCCGCTGAACCTCGACGGCAGTCGCAAGTTTATTGCCTACGTACCCGTGACAGAACAACAGGGCGACGACGTCCACCTGTTCAGCCCGACCGGTTTTCTCGACGACACCTTGTGGCACCGCACCTATTGGGTCTACGGCCGGGCGTTCGCGTCCGGCGCCGGTGGCTATTACAAGGCCGGGCGGGTCGCGCCGGCCGGGCGGATCATGGTCTTCGACGATAAGACGGTCTACGGCTACGGGCGGCGCTGGAAATACTACCGCTGGACCACGCCGCTGGAGTATCATCTTTTTGCCGTGGACAAACAGCCCGAGATCGTTGAGGCAGGCATCGAGCGGAAACCGATCAAGAAGGCCGGCAAGCGGACCGGCAAGACGAGAAAGCTGGCGGTGAATCGGTTCGTGCCGACGTGGTCCGACGATGCGTCGGTGCAGACCACCGCCATGGTGCTGGCCGGCGACGTGTTGTTTGTCGCGGGACCGCCCGACGTCCACGACGAAGAGGCGGCCGTGACCGCGTTGGACGATCCCGAGACGCAGAAGCAGTCGGTCGAGCAGGCGGCCGCGTTTGCCGGTCGCCGCGGCGGGCTGCTGGCGGCCGTTTCTGCGGACGACGGGCGTCAGCTTGCCGCATACCGGCTCGACTCGATGCCGCGGTTCGACGGCATGATCGCCGCCGCCGGCCGGCTCTATCTCTGCACGACCGACGGCAAGGTGCTCTGCCTGGAAACCGACCGGGGAGAGCCCCTGACGGCAGCCGCCGCCGTCGTGACCGCCCGGCCGCCAAGTGAAGATTCGAGGAAGTGACCCGCACCAGTAGTCTGTCACAGCCGAAGTGATGGGTGGCTGGGGTCGAGAAGCGAGGAACGAGCAGCGAGCCCCCAGATGAATCACTGGGGGTTCACCACTCGTTCCTCGTGGTTCAACCCCAGCCACCCAATCCCAATTCTCAAGCTTGACAAAGCACTAGTGCAGAATCTCTCCCTTCGTCACGTCGCCGGGGACGTCGAGGAGTTGGATGGTGGCGATGGTCTTCATGGTTTTGTGGTCGGAGAAAGTCCAAACGACCTTCTTCTGCGGCGTGACTTCGATGACGTGCGGGGCCGTGCCGTGCCGCCCGTGGCCCAGCCAGTTGGTCATCACCGTGTTGCCGTTGGGCAAACGCTGTAGCCCGGTCATGAAGGCCAGGCGGATGCCCGGCAAGTCGTCGCTGGTTACCTGCCAGACGGTCTTGCCTGCGGGGTCGACCTCGAACACGCGTGGCTGTTTTCTACCCCGGTCGCCGCAGGAAATCAGCGTGTTACCGCCCGGCAGGCGGATCGCGCTGTGTGGGCCGGCGGGGACGTCGATCTCGCGGACCTGCTGGCCGGTAGCGTCGTACTCGCGGACAACCCCCAGACCATAGTGGGCCACGAGGAAGTGGCCGTTGGTTAGCTGCCGGGCGTTGCGGATAAAGGCATGGCCGCCGCTTTTCCCTTCTGGCAACAGACGAACTTGCTTAACCACTTCGCCCTTGGAATCGACTTCGATCAATCGTCCGGCGTTGCACTCGGCGATGAACGTGTTGCCGTTGGCCAGCCGCTGGCAGGCGTAGATCTCGCTCTTCGATTCGTAGGAGAAGACCACCTTGTTCTGCTTGGGATCGACCTCCTTTGCACCGTGGCCGGTGACAAACAGCACGTTACCGTTGGGCAGCACCCACACATCGTTGCAGTTCGGGGCGGGATACTCCCACTCGACCTTGCCGTCGGCCGAGACGATCATAACCTTTTTGCCACTGTAGTCGCCGCAGGCAAAGGGGTGGCTATCACCCTGTTGGATCGGCGCCGAATCGGCCGGGCCGGGCTCGGCAGCCCCGGCCGACAACGTGAGTACCAGGGTCGCGATCAGCAGCGGCAGCAGCGTTTTCATGGGCGTGTCTCCTTCGTCGAGGTGTGGGATGCAATCCCCTGATTGTAACCGATCTGCCGAGGAAGTACAGTTCTATTGGTGTAGGGGTGGCTGGGGTCGAGTCGCGAGGAACGAGCGACGAGCCCCCAGTTGCAAACGATCTGGGGGCTCCCTGCTCGCTGCTCGCAGGTCGACCCCAGCCACCCACCGTCTGAAACCGGGAAGTCGTTTATCGGGCGTCCCTTACGGGCTCGCGTCGTACCGGCGGTAGATTTCCTTCCTATGCTTGTCAACACTGTGTGTCGATTCTTGACTTACTGGTCGTAGCGGGTGATACTGTTGGCTATCATCCAATGGAGTCATTTCTGCGAGTTACCATAATGCCCTCCAGCCAAAGCTCGAAGACAAACCGAAGAAAGGTCGCCGAGGACGTGCCGTTGTGTCCGGGTTGCCTGGCGGAGAACTCGCCCCGCGACCACTTTTGCTACAAGTGCAACGCGCCGCTCACGTCACACGCCGCGACCGATCCGCTTGGCCACATATACGCCATGGGCTACGCGTTTGGCAAGGCCACACTCAACTATCGTCGGGGAGATTAGAACAATGTTGCCTTTCGCTCCGCGAAAGAACGTACTTTCGCGGAGCGAAAGGCGACTTTATCACGAGGTGAAACATGAACCGATTATTCACGGGCGGAATTCTCTTAACGGTAACCATCGCGGCCCACATTGCAGCGGCGGAAACCGACTTCAGCTATCCACCGACGATCTCGGTCGAGGCGGTCCGCGGATGGATCGATAAGGCACCCAAGACTCACCCGCGTCTGCTGACCACACGGGCCGAACTGGCTGCTCTACGCAAATCGATCGGCGACGACCCGACCCGCAAGGCACTGGCCGATGCCGTGGTCCGGCAGGCAAACCTTCTGCAAAACGTGCCGCCGGTGACGCGGACGCTGCAAGGCAAGCGGCTGCTCGATCAGTCGCGGCGGTGCGTCAAACGGGTCGTCCTGCTCGCCATGGCGTATCACCTTACCGGCGACGCGAAGCATGTACGGCGCTGCCGGAAGGAAATGCTGGCGGCGAGCCGGTTCAAGGACTTCAACCCGAGCCATTTCCTCGATACGGCCGAGATGACCTTCGCACTGGCGATCGGCTACGACTGGCTTTACGACCAACTCGACGAGGACACCCGCCGTGAGATCCGTGCGGCGATCGTCGACAAGGGACTCGTTCTGCCGTTTACCACGCAACGCAAGCGTTGGTGGATCAAGGCCCGCAACAACTGGGGGCAGGTCTGCCACGGAGGCCTCACCGCCGGCGCGCTGGCCGTGATGGAACACGAGCCCGACCTGGCCGCCCGAACCGTCCACAACGGCCTGCACAACGTAACGCACTCGATCCGCGCCTATGCACCCAAGGGCAGCTATCCGGAAGGCCCGGGCTATTGGTCCTACGGCACCGGCTACAACGTGCTGCTGATCGGCGTGCTCGAAAGCGCGTTGGGCACCGACTTCGGCCTCAGCAAAGCACCCGGCTTCGATGCGACCGGCCAATACGTGAGCGTGGCCTGCGGGCCGTCGGGGCTGTTCTTCAACTATGCCGACGGCGGGGCCGGCCGACGTCCGCAGCCGGCGCTCTTCTGGTTCGCCTCTCGATTCGATCGGCCCGACTGGCTGCTGGGCGAACGCGAGCGGCTGGTGGCGAGCGTTGCACGTCTGGGCCCGTCGCACGCCGCCTCCGGCAGCGGTCGGCTGCTGCCGTTGGCGTTGCTTTGGATGGACGACACTCCCGACGACGTGGTAAATCGCATGCCCTTGCATTGGAGCGGTGAAGGCGAAACGCCGATCACCGTACATCGCAGTTCGTGGACCGACCGCAATGCAACCTTCGTGGGGCTGAAGGCCGGTTCGCCCTCGGGCAGTCACGGTCAGATGGACACCGGCTCGTTCGTGCTCGACGCCGACGGCGTGCGTTGGGCCATGGACCTCGGCGCCGAAGGATACCACGGCATCGAATCGCGTGGAATGAACCTCTGGGGTATGGCGCAGAACTCCGACCGTTGGACGATCTTCCGGCAAAGCAACCACGGACACAACACGCTGGTGATCGACGGAGCACTGCAACGCGTGAGCGGCAGCGGCCGGGTGATCCGCTTCTCCGACGACCCGGACGACCCGCATTCGGTGGTCGATCTCAGCCCGGTCTACAAAGGACAGGCCGAGCGGGTTCAACGCGGCGTGGCCCTGCTCGCGTCCGGCGAGGTGTTGATCCAGGACCGGCTGACGGGCCTAAAGCCGGGTAGCCGCGTCCGCTGGGGCATGATCACGCCGGGCGAACCGGACGGCCTCGACGGAGCGAACCTCGGACTTCGTCAAAAAGACAAGCGGCTGTCGCTGACGATTCGCCCGCCACCGAGATCGAAGTGGAAGTTGATCGACACGGCCAAGCCCCGCAAGCCATGGGACTCACCCAACCGCGGCACTCGCATGGTAGCCTTCGAGACGGTCGCCCCACCCGACGGCCGCCTCACGCTGGCCGTGCTAGCCACGCCGGGAAGTTGCACCGACCCAGCCAAGGGGAAGTTGAATCTGCGTCCGCTGGAAGATTGGGGCCGCTAGGGGCAAGACTTTTGATCGTCTCTCTCCCCCATTTAGCCGCCGGGCTTGCCCGGCGCGTTTGCTGAAGATTTGTTTCACCACAACAACGCGCCGGACAAGTCCGGCGGCTAAATGAGAGACTTGCCCCGACCTACTCCGGCAACCATTGCCCGTTCTCTTCGGAGAGATACTGATGGATGTCGGCGGCGGCCGTCTTGCCGGCGCCCATGGCGAGGATCACCGTGGCGCTGCCGGTGACGATGTCGCCGCCGGCCCAGATGCCGGGCCGGGTGGTGCGGCCCGTGTCGTCGGCGACGATGTAGCCGCGGCGGTTCAGGTCCACGCCCTTGGCGTTGCGGGTGAGGATCGGGTTCGCCCCGGAACCGATCGCCA
>SDBT01007274.1_pt1 | contig 18252 bp, 15 predicted proteins | sample 2277101 | NCBI WGS metagenome assembly SDBT01 (sample SAMN10404973, study PRJNA504765) | marine sediment metagenome | isolation source: marine sediment core GS10_PC15, 103 cmbsf | place: Arctic Ocean: Southern Knipovich Ridge | collected 2010
CCCTCCCACAGCGGTTTCACCACCAGTTTCAATAGGTACCGGAGCAAGGTTGACTCAGGGTGGGCGGGTGAGAAAATTAGTTAACACTCTCGCCATTATGGATAGGAATAAAAGTTTTATCTGTTACACGAGGATTTACTATGTTATACTTTACAAAAAGAGCTTAACTGGGGATATTGAGAGTGGTTGGCCTGGACAAGATTAAGGAAAGAATAGATGAGTTAAGGGCTCAAATTAACTATCATAACTATCGGTATTATGTGCTGGATAGTCCTGAGATTAGTGATGCCGAATATGATGAGTTGATGAGGGAGCTAAAGCGACTGGAGGAGGAGTATCCCCAGTTCCTGACCCCAGACTCGCCGACACAGCGGGTTGGGGCGGCGCCGGTGGAAGCCTTTGGCGTCGTTGAACATCCCTTGCCTTTATTATCCCTGGGTAATGCCTTCTCTCAGGAGGAGCTATTTGCCTGGTATACCCGAGTTTCAAAGCTAGTAGCCGAACAGCAATTTAATTTTACCTGTGAGCATAAAATTGATGGCTTAGCCGTAGCCGTGACCTATGTCAATGGTCAGCTAACTACCGGCGCTACTCGGGGTAATGGTTTCCGCGGTGAAAATATCACCCCGAACTTGAGAACTATCAGGAGTATTCCACTGTCGGTGCCCAAAGCGGCACCGCCCCGGTTCGAGGTGCGGGGTGAGGTCTTTCTGCCTAAAGTCGGCTTTGATAAGTTAAATCAGGAACGGGCGTCTGAAGGGCTACCCCTGTTTGCTAACCCCAGGAATGCCGCCGCTGGCTCAGTGCGCCAGCTTGATTCCCGCATCACAGCCAAGCGCCCGCTGGATATCTATATCTATATGTTGGGTTACGCCGAGGGCAGGGCAACCCCACCAACCCACTGGGAAACCATGGCGTATCTCAAGTCGCTTGGCTTTAAGGTCAATCCTAATAATAGACTGCTCACCGGTATTGAGCAGGTATCCGATTTCTATAACCACTGGTTAGAGAAGAGAGAAGATTTGCCCTATGAAGCCGATGGCATTGTGGTTAAGGTAGATTCACTTGACCGGCAAGAGCGTCTGGGGAATGTTGGTCACGAGCCACGATGGGCGATAGCCTATAAATTTCCGGCTATTCAGGGCACTACCCGCCTGATGGATATTGGTATTAGCATAGGTAGAACTGGCACTCTCAATCCTTATGCCATCTTGGAGCCGGTGTCGGTGGGAGGGGTAACTATCAAGCAGGCCGCCCTGCATAATGAGGATGACATCAGGCGCAAGGACATTCGTATCGGTGACACGGTCATTGTCCAGCGGGCCGGTGAGGTAATACCTGAGGTCGTTGGACCCATCAAAAGTAAGCGTCGCGGGCAGGAAAAAATATTTACTATGCTCTCCCGCTGTCCGGTATGTGGGGCTGAGGTGGTTAAACCTGAAGGTGAAGTTATGTATTACTGCTCTAATGTTACCTGTCCTGCCCAGATTCAAGAGCGGCTTGAGCACTTTGTTTCCCGGGGAGGTATGGATATCAGGGGAATAGGTGAATCGCTAAGTGCTACCTTGTTGGCAGAAGGACTGGTCAAGGATGTCGCTGACCTATATTACCTCAAAGATAAGAAAGAACAACTTCTCAGCTTGGAGAGGATGGCCGAGCAGAGTGTCACCAATATGCTTGACGCCATTGAGAAGAGTAAAGAGACGCCATTACCAAGGGTTATCTTTGCCCTGGGCATACGCCATGTTGGGGAAGAGATGGCAGAAATTCTGGCTAAAGAATTTAGCAGTCTTGATGACCTAGCTGATGCTTCACGAGAGAAACTAATGCTTATCCCTACCATCGGACCCAAGATTGCCGAGAGTATTGTCGCCTTCTTCAGACAGGAAGAGAATCGCCGCATTATTGACCGGCTAAGAAAGGCCGGGGTTCGACTAGAAGCAGAATTAGTTAAGCCTGAAGAGCTACCACTGGCTGGACAGGAGTTTGTTATCACTGGTAAGCTAGAGACCTTCACTCGGCAGGAAGCCGAAGCCCAGATAAAAGCCCTCGGTGGCGCAACGGGCAGCAGTATTACCAGGAAGACTACCTACCTGGTAGCAGGGGCTGACCCCGGCTCTAAGCTTGCCCGTGCTCAGGCTCTGGGCACCAAACTGCTCAGTGAAGAGGAACTTCTCCGCCTGCTGAGGAATAAAGGAGAAACCCAGCGCGGTGTTTAAGAGGGGCGAAGCCCCTCTTCTAGTTCTTCCCCCTCCCTTACAAAGGGAGGGGGATAAAGGGGGAGGGTTAATCAATAATCCTTATGAAATTGATTGTTGGCTTGGGTAATCCGGGGCGGGCTTATGCTAATAACCGCCACAATATAGGCTTTATCGGCCTGAACCATTTCGCCAAGACACAGGGCATACGGTTCGACAAAAAACAAGGGAAAGCCCGAATTGGTACGGGTGAGGTGGCTGGCAGTGAGGTCATATTAGCTAAGCCTCAGACCTATATGAACCGGAGCGGTCAGTCAGCTAGCCGGCTGGCAGGAAAGTTCAATATTAGCCTTGATGACCTCCTGGTCATCCATGATGACCTTGACCTCCCTCTGGGTAAAATCCGCATTCGCCAGGGTGGTGGCTCTGGTGGGCATAAAGGAGTCGAGTCTATTATCTCTTGCCTGGAAAGCCAGAATTTTCTTCGTTTTCGGGTAGGTATTGGACGACCGGTAACATCCGAACTGAGCGAGGCTGATATTATTACCTATGTGCTCAGTGATTTCCCTCCCGATGAAAAGCAGGTTATAGCTCAGGTCATACCCAGGGTGAGCGAGGCTATCCGCTGCCTCCTCACTGAGGGTCTGGTGGCAGTTATGAATAAGTATAACTAGCGTTATTTTTAAGGGAAGCTTGAAGGGGATGAGGTTGCCCCCCTAGGAAATCTAACTGGGTTGATAAATAACCTAATAGCTAATTCTTTGCTAGAGTTTAGGCATAGGTGGTATAATCCCTGTATCTATTGTCGTGATAGCAGCTATTATAGAGTAGATGAGAGATAAGAAGAGATTCGTCGCTGTTATTGGCGGTGGGCAGTGCTCTCCTGAGGAAGCCAAGCTGGCGGAAGAGGTAGGTTGTGAGCTAGCCAGGCAAGGTGTTACTCTGGTATGTGGTGGCTTGGGTGGGGTTATGAAGGCAGCCTGCAAGGGTGCCATTTCAGCGGGTGGAGAGACCATCGGTATCCTGCCCGGAGAAAATCGCCAGGCGGCTAACCCTTATGTCCAGGTTCCCATAGTTACCGGCATAGGCTATGCCAGAAACGTGGCTGTGGTCAAATCAGCCCAGGCGGTTATCGCTATTGGTGGCAACTATGGCACCCTCTCTGAGATTGGTCACGCCTTGCAAAGCGGTATCCCGGTCATTGGCTTGAATACCTGGTCATTATCCAGAAATGGTCAGTCGGACAATTCAATTATCCCGGCTCAAAACCCGGCTGAGGCAGTAGATATAGCTCTTAGCTTAGCGACAAGCCAATAGCCAACCAGCTTATGGAGTAAAAGAATGTCAACCGTTGAGAATATCAAAGCTAGAGAAATCCTTGACTCCAGGGGTAACCCAACACTGGAGGTTGAAGTGAGGCTATCTGATAGCACATTAGGATGGGCGGCGGTGCCCTCTGGAGCCAGCACCGGCAAGTATGAAGCGGTGGAACTGCGGGATGGGGATGCTTCTAGGTTTAGTGGCCGGGGCGTACTCACGGCAGTAGCCAATGTCAATGAACAAATCGCTGCCGCCATAATCGGTATGCTAGCTACTGACCAGGCAGCCATTGACCATAAGCTTATCGAGCTTGATGGCACGGCCGATAAATCACGCCTGGGGGCTAATGCCATTCTGGGAACATCGCTGGCAGTAGCTCACGCGGCGGCTAACCGGCTTGGTATGCCCCTGTACCGCTACCTGGGTGGAGCCGTCACCTATAGCTTACCGGTGTCAATGATGAATATCCTTAATGGTGGCAAACATGCCGCTAACTCCACAGATTTTCAGGAGTTTATGGTAGTGCCGGCGGGAGGCAGCAGCTTCCGTCATGCCCTGCAAATGGGTACCGAGGTCTACCACTGTCTAAAAGGGGTGCTTAAAGATGCCGGGCTGGATACCAATGTCGGCGATGAAGGTGGCTTCGCCCCCTCTTTATCTTCGAATAAGCAGGCAATAGAAGCTGTGTTAGCCGCTATTGAAAAAGCCGATTATAAACCGGGCAAGGATTGCTTTATTGCCTTAGACCCGGCGGCTAGCGAATTCTATAAAGATGGTCAATATACCCTGAGTAGGGAAGGCACATCACTCACCAGCACTGAATTGGTTGATTATTATGCCGAGTGGGTGTCAAGCTACCCTATTATCAGTATTGAGGATGGGATGGCTGAGGATGACTGGGATGGCTGGCAACTCCTGACGGAAAAGTTGGGTGGCAAGGTCCAGCTGGTTGGTGATGACCTCTATGTTACCAGTGTAAACCGCTTAAGTAAGGGCATTAGCTTAAAAGCGTCTAATTCTATCCTGATTAAACCTAATCAAGTAGGCACTCTTACCGAGACAATGGCCGCTATTCAGATAGCGCAGCAAGCCGGCTGGACAGCCGTAGTCAGCCACCGTTCCGGTGAGACTGAAGATACCACTATAGCCGACCTGGCAGTAGGTCTGAATACGGGACTGATTAAAGCCGGTGCTCCATGCCGCTCAGAGCGCACGGCTAAGTATAACCGCCTGCTCAGAATAGAAGATGAACTGGGGGAAGGTGCTAGCTTTGCTGGAATGCGGGCATTCTACAATTTGAAGAGATAAGGGAAAAGTGATAAGCTCGTTGGGGCAGGGAGAGATACCAACCATGCGAGTTACTTTACGGCGCTAAGAAATGAAAAAAATAGGCATTACCACTACCGTTCCGATAGAGATTTTAATAGCCGCTGGCTATCAGCCGGTTGACCTGAATAATGTCTTTATTACTGACCCCAGTCCCGAGCGGCTGATAAATATTGCCGAGAAGGCCGGCTTTCCCTTAAATTGCTGCAGTTGGATTAAGGGTATCTACGGGGTATGTATGGATTACGGAATTGATACTGTTCTTTGTGTTACTACTGGCGACTGCTCCAACACTATTATGCTAATGGCGGTTCTCAAGCTCAAAGGTCTTAAGGTTGTCCCCTTTGCCTATCCTGACCAGCCGGCTCCCCAGCGAATGCAGTATGCCTTAGAGACACTAGCGGAAACTGTAGGTACCACCCTGGACGCTGCCAATGGAGTTAGAGACAAGCTCGGGCCCAGCCGCCGTTTGGCGCTAAAACTTGACCAGCTTACCTGGGAACAAGGATTGGTCAGTGGCGGGGAGAACCATCTATGGCTGGTGTCTACCTCTGATTTTAATCAAGACTATCATAAATACCCCCGCCAACTACAAAAGCTGCTCGCTGATTGCTACCAGCGTCAACCTTCTCCTCAGGACTGGCTCAGACTGGCCTATATTGGTGTGCCTTCTGTCTACGGGCAGGACCTTTACCACTACCTGGAGAGCCACCAGGCGAGGGTGGTATTTAATGAAATTCAGCGTCAGTTCGCTATGCCCCAGCCGGGAAAGACCCTGGCGGAGCAATACTCTAACTATACCTATCCGTACTCGGTATATGACCGGTTGCCGGACATCACCGCCGAGCTCAAGCGACGACAGGTTGACGGGGTTATCCACTATGTCCAGGCTTTCTGCCATCGGGGCATTGGTGACATCATCTTCAGAGATGCCATTGACTTGCCTATTCTAACTCTGGAGGGAAATGATGACTTTTTCCTAACTCACCACATAAAGACGCGGATTGAGGCGTTCCTTGATATGTTGCACCACACTCGGCGAAGGATAAAATACAATGAACAAGCCCTGGTCTAAAAATCATAAGGAGGCATAAAATGACAACTAAAATTGGGATTAACGGCTTTGGACGGATAGGGAGGTTAACCCTCAGAACAATTAATCAGTACCATAGTGGCAAACTGGAGGTAGCCGCAATTAATGACCTCACTGATACTAAGACTAACGCTCACCTACTAAAATGGGATAGCACCTACGGCCCTTACCCTGGTACGGTAGAAGCCACTGAGGATTCAATTATTGTTGATGGTAATAAGATAAAGGTATTATCAGAACGCGACCCGGCTAAAATCCCGTGGCAGGATTATGGCATAGACATAGTGATAGAGTCCACCGGGCTATTTACTGATGCCACCAAGGCAGTGGCTCACCGGCAGGGTGGTGCTAAGAAGGTGATTATCTCTGCCCCGGCACGTAATGAAGATATAACCATTGTCCTTGGTGTTAATGAAGACCATTATGACCCAAATAAGCATAACATTATATCCAATGCCTCCTGCACCACCAACTGCATTGCCCCGGTAGTCAAGGTATTACATCAGAACTTTGGGGTCAGCAAGGGGTTAATGACCACTATCCATGCCTATACCAATGACCAGAGACTGCAGGATATGTTTCACCATGACCTACGCCGGGCTCGAGCCGCAACCCAAAACATTGTTCCCACCACCACCGGCGCTGCTAGAGCCGTGACCCAGGTTATCCCTGAACTTAAAGGCAGGATTCACGGAATAGCCTTCAGGATCCCGGTAGCTATCGTCTCCGTCATTGACTTTGTTGCCGACCTAAACCAAGAGGTTACTGTTGAACAAGTCAACCAAGCTTTCCAGACAGCTGCTGAAGGACCCTTAACCGGTATACTGGAATACTGCCAGGAGGAACTAGTCAGCATGGATTTCAAGGGTAATCCCGCCAGTTCCATTGTTGATGCCCTAAGCACTATGGTCATTGGCGGCAATATGGTCAAGGTGCTTGCCTGGTATGATAATGAGTGGGGCTATAGTTGCCGTTTAGCCGACTTGGCTACTTATATTGCCGAAAAGGGACTATAACTGGCAGCAGACACTTTCATGGCTAATAGATGGTAGATAAGATATTCTATGAATTGGGATGAGGTCAGAAAAGCCAGACGGCGGCTTTCTCGAGAACAAGGCACTATCAGCAAGGATTGGGGGGGCAAAATCCCGATTGCCCTTATCTACCCAAACTCCTATTACCTGGGTATGTCTAATCTGGGGCTTCACGCCGTCTATAGTCTGCTCAATAGCTACAATGGGGTCGTTTGTGAGCGAGCCTTTTGGGAGAAGGAGAACCGGGAAAAGCGACTACCTCCCATATGCCTGGAATCACAACGACCCCTTCCGGATTTTGCCGTCCTCGCCTTTTCTATCTCCTACGAGCTTGATTATTTCAATGTAGCGCCAATTCTTAAAGCCAGTGGCATACCCCTATATGCTGCTGAGCGGGATGAGAGACATCCAGTAGTTATCGCCGGTGGTTCCTGTCTCATAGCTAACCCCATGCCCTTAGCTCCCTTCTTTGACTGCCTGTGTATCGGCGAGGCCGAGTCAATACTGCCGGCTATACTGCCGATACTGGCTGAGGGTATTACTGGTAAACGAAGTGACCTGCTTAAGGCGCTGGCGGCGGTACCGGGTGTTTATGTGCCGGCGTATTACTCCGGGACCCCTCTCGTTCGCCAGTGGGTGAAGAACCTGGACGACTTTCCGGTCGCCTCGATTATACTCACTCCAGATACTGAGCTGGGTGATTTATACCTCATTGAGGTCGAACGGGGCTGTAACTGGGGTTGCTGCTTTTGCTTGGTTAGCCACGCCTTTGCCCCCATGCGCTATCGCTCCCTGGATAATCTGATAAACCAGGCTAGGCTAGGGCTGAGATACCGAAAGCGGATAGGGCTAGTTGGCGCTGCTGTCTCCGACCACCCCCAGATAGAGGAGCTACTAATTAAGCTGCGTCAGATAGGGGCGGAACTCTCCATCAGCTCGCTCCGCATGAGACCCCTTTCCCGCGTAGTTTTGGGGGAAGTGGCTAAGGGAGGAGCACGAACCATTGCCCTGGCCCCTGAGGCTGGCTCTCAGCGCCTGCGTCAGGTGATAAAGAAGGGTATCTCTGAGGAGGATGTCCTGGAGTCAGTGGGCAAGGTGGCTGAGCAAGGGATAAAAAAGCTCAAGCTCTACTTCATGATTGGTCTGCCAACGGAGACAGATGAGGATATAGACGAAATCATAAACCTGACCCTTAAGTGCAAGAATATCCTGGACAGGCAGCGGACCGGCGGCCGCATTGCCCTCAATATTGCTCCCTTTGTGCCCAAGGCAGGCACACCCTTCCAGTGGCTACCTATGGCCCAGCCTTCTATCCTCAATCACCGCTTGTCTCGACTCAAAAACAGTCTACGGCCAAAAGGAATTACCATTAAAAGTGAAAGTATAGCCTGGAGCGAGGTTCAGGCGGTTTTAGCCCGGGGCGATGCTAAAGTAGCCGAAGTGCTGGCTAATATAGAAGAGGTGTCACTAGCTGGCTGGCGCCAAGCTTCAGAAAAAAGTCACCTGGATATTGATTTCTATGCTCACCAGAGGTGGGACATTAACCAAAAATTACCCTGGGCAATACTGGATTCAGGCACTGAGCCGGAGAAACTTAAGCTTGGGCTGAATAGGGCCTTTGCTCAGATGACCCAATATAAACAGTCCCACTAATTCTGCTCCTAGAAGTCATAGCTTGAAGCCTTCCATTGCCCCGCTGTGGAGTATTGTTTTACCTCTCGTTTCTTAATAAAAGGCTTAATTTCCTCCCACATTTTACGGTAATCCATCTCTGCCTCTTTAATTTTATCTCGCTTCTTGGGAGGCACTTTACTAACGTTTTTTGTTTCTTTCATGATTTGCCCCCTACTGTAGCTCTAAATGAATAGTCTTTACATTCGACACACTTTACCACATTGTTAGTAGACACATAGTTGTTCAACCTGACATATAGTTCATAAACTAAGGACCAAAATCTTTCCTTTACATCTTTTATATCCACACTTAATCCACAATCCAACGCACCTTGAGCATAAATAGGTCTCCCATGAACCTTAACTTTCTCTGGGGTAAGGAAAATCTTTATTTGCTCTTTAATTTCATCCTCCGATAAATTTGATAGCATTCCTGTTTTGAGCGCTTTAATAGCGATATCTTCTGATAAAGATAATGCCGATTTAAATTCTGCTATCTCCCTTTCATCGTAATTAGCTAATTGTTGGAGATACGGTTGTAAATTACCCTTTTCCTTTACAGCTTTTTCAAACAAGTCTTCATAACTTCTAATTAAATTAAATATTGAAAACCATTTAACCACCCCGTCTTCCTCAACCACTCTTTGCGGGTCAATTGTACCAAGTTCCGACGTTTTCCCCATAATTAGCTTAAAGGCACCAAGGCAAATCATAGTTGCTGCGGACTTAGCTTTTCCAGGAATAATCACTGTATATTTCCCCGTTCCACTGTATGACCGGCAAATATTTGTTATACGCTCTGCAGCTAAACCACTTCCACCTGGGGAACTCAGCAATAGAGCAAAACCTTTTGACAAATCGCATTTCTGTAGAACTCCTTCTAACATATCCGCATCATTATCCTCAATCGTAACAGCATACGTGAAACTGGTTAAAAACGAAATTATTGGAACGCCTACTTCATTCTCCAATTCTAAGTAAAGGCGTTTCCGCGTGCCATGTCCTTGAAATCGTTCCTCAAGCACTTGCTGGATAACGAGTTTATCTTCTTCCATACGTAGTTATTCCTTAATTATTATATTATATGTCCCGCATTTTGTCATTCTAATTTGTCATTACAGTGCCCTTCTTTCATTCCCCCTAACCTCCCAAACCAATATTAACGGTCACACTATTTTAAGGTCATTTCACATGTTGGAACTTGAGTTTAGTCCTTATTTGTGTGATTGTCAATACTCCAATAATGAGATTGTTTAACAACCTATCCCCCTAACCCCCTTCCCTTATTGCTTGTAGGAAATAGAATTTTAGGGAGAGTTAAAGAGAGGCTTCACCTCTCTTTTATAACTATTTCCCCCTCTCCTTCAAAGGAGAGGGGGATAAAGGGGGTGAGGTTAATAAATAACCTCTTATAATGATGAGATAAACCCATCTGCGCGTGGAATGTAGTTATGATTTTAGAGCGTGGGTAGAAAGAAGATTCGGGGTGGCGCATAAGTGTCTTTACTTAGGCTTGGAGACTGACCTCATACCCTTCGCGAACAGGCGGTGCCGTGAAGAAGTCTTTGAACTTGCTTAGCTGTTCCTGGTTGACATGGGTAAAATAGATTGTCATAATGGCTATCATAAAGGTCTAATAACAGTGAAAGCATTGATCCTGGCTGCTGGTGAAGGAACTAGACTCAAGCCGCTTACCCAAAACACTCCTAAAACGATGTTGCCTTTGCATGGTAAACCTCTGTTGGAATACATAGTTGACTTGCTTCGATGCCACGGAATTACGGAACTAGCTATCAATCTTTATCATAAACCAAGGGCACTGATAGACTATTTCGGCAATGGTGAGAGATTTGGTGTGCAAATCCATTACTCCTTAGAGAGTCCCATCTTAGGAACAGCGGGGGCATTGAGTAAGCTCCGGGATTTTTTTGACCAAACCTTCGTCGTTGTCTATGGCGACTTACTAACCAATTTGAATATCTCATCCTTAGTGGATTTTCATAAGGCGAAACAGGCACTGGCAACAATAGCCCTCTACCAGACGGAGAACCCCTGTGACTGTGGAATTGTTGAACTCAACGATGAGGGCCGAGTACTACGATTCGTAGAAAAACCACCACCAGAACTAGTATTTACCAACTTGGCTAACGCTGGTATATACATGCTCGAATCTGAGATAATCGATTTTATCCCAGATAACACCTTCTACGATTTTGGACACGATCTCTTTCCTGCCCTGCTCCGTGGTGGTAAAGCCTTGTATGGTTACCCGGTCAGTGATTACCTTATTGATATCGGGACTATGGAGAACTACCGCCGTGCTGAGTCAGATCTAGAGAGGGGAAAGCTGAAGTGATATTCGTTTACAGTTCCTGTGCCCACTTGACAGCGTTGAGGAAAATTTGAAAGCCGTCCCCGTGTTTTTTGGCGCCATGCCTTGTCCACTGCGGGTGCTGGGTGCCCCGGATATGGCGCTCGGGGTGGGGCATTAAGGCAAAGATGCGTCCCGAGCGGTCACAGATGCCGGCAATATTGCCTACCGAGCCGTTGGGATTATAGGGATAGCCGGCTTTATTGTTGCCCTGCTCATCAGTGTAGTATAACACTATATTTAAATCTGGCAGCATCTTTGGGTCAGTGACAATCTTCCCTTCGCCATGGGCGACGGGAAGATACAGACTATCTATTCCCTTGGTAAAGACACAGTTGCTTTGCTTGTTCACCAACAGGTGGACCCAGCGGCATTCAAACTTACCTGAGTCATTGGTTGCCAGAGTCAGTAGTGGTGGGCTACCATTTGCCGGCTTTGGTAGGATGCCGGCTTTTACCAGCACCTGAAAGCCATTACAAATTCCCAGGATTAGTCCCCCGGCCTCAATAAACCTCAGTATATCTTCACTAAGCTTCAGCCTAAGTTCATTAGCCAGCACCTTGCCGGCGGCAATATCATCCCCATAGGTAAAGCCACCGGGGATAACCATTATCTGGTAGTCAGAGAGTCGCTGTTCATGACGAATTAGTTGATTAACATGAACTGGAGAAACTGCGGCTCCCGCTTGCTCAAAAGCAAATACAGTTTCAGCATCACAATTTGTCCCCGGGGCGTGCAATATCAGTGTTCTCGCCTTACTCATATCTACCACCGAATTGGTTTCTGCCAGGCTTCCTTCAATTCACCAAGAGATTCGGCAACAATCCTTTTGCCATCTAGCCCATATATCTGAAGCACTTCGCTGTCAGTAACCTGACCGATATTAGCCAGGCTAATGCCAGCCATTATCTTTTCAAACTCACCTTTGCTCTCCGGCGCCACCTCAACCAGGAAGCGGCTGTTCGATTCCGAGAAGAGTATGAAGTCATCCCGGTCTATAGGCTCGCCCAGGGGGACAGCCCCCAGGGAGACTCTAGCGCCCAGTCCGCCGGCAAATGCCATCTCGGCCACGGCAACGCCAATGCCACCATCACTACAGTCATGACACGCCCTAACTAGGCCTCTTCTGCTGGCGGTGCTTAATCTATCCATCAGCTCTTTCGCCCGGTGTGGGTTCACTTTAGGCACACTGTTGCCGATAAAACCACGACTTCTAAAATACGCAGACCCTCCCAGCTCATTCTGTGTGGTGCCCACGATGTAAATCAGGTTGCCGGCTCGCTTAAAATCCATTGATACCGCTTGGCTTGTATCTTCCATAACACTGGCTGCCGAGATGAGCAGGGTGTGTGGGATGGAGATAGCCTTGCCTTCATATTCAAACTCGTTATTGAGGCTGTCTTTACCGGAAATAAAGGGTGTCTCGTAGACAAGTGCCATGTCGTAGCAGGCCTGGGCGGCCCGGACTAAAGCCCCCAGCATATCGGGGCGGTTGGTGTTGCCCCAACTAAAATTATCCAGCAGGGCTACTTTCTTCAGATTGCCCCCCACGGCTATAATCTGCCTTAGTGCTTCATCAATGGCCGAGGCGGCCATCCAGTATGGGTCTATCTCCCCGTAGCTAGGATTTATACCATTGGCGACAATTACGCCCATTTCTGAGTCTAGGATTGGTTTGATGATAGCGGCATCGCCCGGTCCATCATTATCCTTCCCCACCAGGGGCTTGAGAACACTACCTCCCTGCACCTCATGGTCATATTGGCGTATTACCCATTCCTTGCTGCATACATTCCAGGAGCCAAGGATTGTCAGTAAAGCTCCACCTAAGTCCGGTGGCTCAGCAAAATCGGGCTCGGCGTGATGGGGTTGCTGCCAGACTGCTTCCAGTTGAACCTGTGGTCGACCCTGGTGCAAGAATTCCAGACTCAGGTCACCCACCGGGTTTCCCTGATAAAAAAGTTGCAGCCTTTGGTCGTTGGTAAACTCACCAATGACAGCCGCTTCTACATCCTCGCCGGCAAACAGGTTCAATAGTTCATCAATACTGTCAGGTGGCACCGCCAGCACCATTCGTTCTTGAGATTCAGATATCCATATTTCTGAGTAGGATAGCCCGGCATATTTTAGCGGGACCTTATCCAGGTAAACGCGCACCCCAGTCTCAGCCGCCATTTCGCCTACCGCCGATGAAAGTCCACCACCCCCGCAGTCAGTTATGCGGCGATACAGCCGGCGGTCTCTTGCCTGAAGCAGGACATCAATAAGCTTCTTCTCCACAATGGGATTGCCAATCTGGACCGAGCTATAGGAAACGGCACTTGACTCATCAGTCAGTTGGGCTGAGGCGAAGGTTACCCCATGTATACCATCACGCCCGGTTCTGCCCCCGACCAATACTACCAAATCACCAGCCTGCTGCTGACCTCGCTGAGCCAGATTTTTGGGCAGCAATCCCATTGTTCCGCAGAAGACCAATGGGTTGGCAATATATCGTTCATCAAAGAGTATGGCACCGTTAAGAGTGGGTATTCCCAGGCGGTTGGCGTAGTCAGCCACACCGGCCCGAACCCCCTTAAAAATACGACGCGGGTGTAAAACCCCTCTCGGTAGCTTCTCATTAGGGAAATCAGGAGGCGCAAAACAGAAGACATCGGTGTTTAGGATTGGTTTCGAGCCTAACCCGGTACCAAGGGGGTCACGAACGACGCCGCCTATCCCGGTTGCAGCCCCCCCATACGGCTCAACGGCAGAGGGGTGATTGTGGGTCTCAACCTTAAAACACAGTGCCCAACGACCGTCAAAATCAATCACCCCGGCATTATCCTCAAAAACAGAAAGGCACCACGGTTTATTTAGTTCCTCGGTTACCTTCATGATGGTGCTCTTGAGCAGGTTATCTATGGTTAGTCCGCCAAACTTGATGCTGCCTTTAAATGTCTTGTGGACGCAGTGCTCAGACCAGGTCTGGGACAGTGTCTCCAGTTCGGCATCAGTGGGGTTTCGACCCTGCTCCCTAAAGTAGGCAATGATAGCTTGCAGCTCATCACCAGTAAAATCAAACTGTTTCCTGACTTCGGTAAGCCCGGCATCGTTTAACTCCAGAATATCTATCTGGGTTAGCGTGAATCTATACTGGGGATTCTGGGGGAAAATGGGTTGCTCCGGCTTGACTATGTGCTGGATAATCGGGTTAACCAGCAACCGACTGCATATAGTATCTAGCTGGCGAGCATCCAGTTGCCCTTGAATAAGGTATCGTTTTGCCGTTTTGACCCCACTGACATCGTCCACACCCAAATCCCGTACCGCTTTCATGATAGTGTCCCCAACCGGGTCAGTGACGCCGGCATTGTAGGCGACTTCAATAGTATGGGATTGTTTATCAACCTCACCTTTAATATTGGTTGGGGGGTAAACAGAGTAGTCCTGGGTTACCGGGTCAGCCAGAAGACTATGGCAAATCAACTCCAGCTTATCCGACGGCAAATCGGCATCCAGCCAGTATATGTCCACCACGCTGACCTTGGAGACAGTGGTTATCCTCAGGTCGTGGATATCCCTAACCAGACCAAGCCCTCGGGCATCGGGTAAATTGGTCTTCAGGCGAACTTCCACTCTATGCATTAAATACTCCCCTTATGGCAACCAAAATAATGTTAACAGAAATCCTGACTAAATGCTACGGAAAACTTTGTGGGCTATTCGGTAGGAGAAGGCGGCGGGACATAGAAAACTACAAAAGCCCTCCCAAAACAGAGGGCTTCCCCAAAGAATACTGCACTTAAATAAAGGGGCAATATGATTGAGTATTTATCGCTGGATGTCACCACCGGATTTTGGTTTCTTACCCCGCTGGTACTGTCTCAATAGTCCGTAGTACCCTTCAATCCAGTCATCAGCACCCATTTTCCGTAGCATTAGCAGTTGATAAATTTTAGCATTATGGGGAATTTCCATAGCTCGGTCAGCCGCCGGAGCCAATTTCAGGCAGGGAAACTCATCACACTCATAGCAGTAGACTACCTTTTTATCATCAATAGCACAGGCATAGGTCTCACAAATCGGCTCTCCCCCTGCCGCTTTTACCCGTCCCCGCATCGGGCGGCAACCAGCACAAACCGGCACCTCCTCCACTGCGATACTCTGCCGTTCAGCTATTTTACTCCGTAAGTTTTCATCGGTGCGGGCTACAAAATAAGCGCAATTAGTGCAATAAAGACCGCAGGGAGCGATCAGCTCTATCTCTTTTTCAGTTGCCACTAGAATCTCCTTTCCAGATTTATGGTTATGAACCTAGCAACTCGGTTACCACTGCGTTTATCTCTCGCCCATCGGCTCTTCCTTTAAGCTGGGCGATGAGCCTGGGCATAACCTTGCCCTTATCACTAAGTCCCTGCGCCCCCACCTCCTCAATAATACGGTGAGCGGCTGATATAACCTCCTCACGGGTCATCTGCTGTGGCAAATACTCATTCAGGATGGCTAGCTCCACCTCTTCTTGAGCTACCAGGTCCAGGCGATTTCCCTGCGTAAAGGCTTCAATACTCTCGCGGTGCTGCCTGACCTCCTTGGCAATAATGCCCAGAATATCGGCATCATCTAAGGAAGACTGGCGAGCGATTTCAGTATTTTGAATGGCGGCCATCACCAATCGGATAACGGAACGCCTTACCTTATCCCCATCTCTCAGCGCCTGCTTTAGGTCATTGGTTAGTTTTTGCTTTAAAGGCGATTCTGCTGAATCTTGATTTTTGGTGCCCAATCCTGCTTCCATTCAAACCACAACAAGTTTAATATTAATACCTTCTGGGGGCTCTAGCACTTTTGCGTCTCTTGGCGGCTTCTTTTCGCTTACGCTTCATGCTAGGCTTCTCATAATATTCCCGACGGCGTCTCTCCGAGAGGATGCCATCATGTTGTACCTTCTTGTTAAACCGTTTGAGCAAGTTCTCAAAGCTCTCGTTGTTACCAGACATTACCTCAGTCACATGGCATCAGCCTCCTTCTTGGTCTAAAATTCCTTTCCCGTGCCACCATATTTTAGCCAGCATAGGCCATCCTGTCAAGGAAGGGTAAGCCGATGGCACCCTCCTCAGGTGCACCACACTGCTCTTAATGCTTGGTCCTTCTTAATATCTCACGAGCCGCCACTACACCAGAGGCTGATGCCTGGATTAAACCGCGGCTAACCCCGGCACCATCACCGGCGGCAAACATATTGCTAACCTCAGTCTCCAGGCTGGGACTGAGTTGAAGTCGGCAGGAATAGAATTTGACCTCAACTCCATAAAGCAGGGTATGGCGTGAAGCTACCCCCGGAGCCAGCTTATCCATTGCTTGAAGCATCTCTATTATTCCGGTAAGGTGACGATAGGGGAGGACAAAGCTAAGGTCACCAGGGGTGGCGCTCTTTAATGTGGGCTGAACTAAGCCCCGCTCAATGCGGGCGGGGGTGGAGCGGTGACCTTCCATCAGGTCGCCCAGACGCTGCACCAATACTCCACCGCTAAGAATATTAGCCAGTCTGGCCAGATACTTACCATAGGCGATAGGCTCATGAAACGGCTTGGTGAAGGTTGTGCTCACCAGCAGAGCAAAATTAGTATTGCCACTCTTGCGGTCAGCATAGCTATGCCCATTAACCGTGATTACCGGGTCGCCACCACCGCTAGACTCCATAATGACCTCACCACCAGGGCACATGCAGAAGGTTCTAACCCGGTCATCAAAACTCTTTGATAGGAGTTCTAGCTTGGCTTCATATAGCACATTGGTTAATTCCTCCATCACTGCCAGCGGCACCTCCACCCTGACCCCAATATCAATAGGGTTACTATGCATGGTTAGGTTAAGCCGTTTTGCTTCTGAGGATAACCAATCAGCTCCTTCCCTACCTGGAGCCCAGAGCAGATAATGACAGTCAAGCCTGTCCCCGGCCTCAGTTTCAATCCCTCTAACCTTCCCATTATCAACAATGACCGAAGAAGCCGCTACCCCAAGCTTAAATTCTATGCGTGGAGTGAGGTAATCCTGTATAGCCTTGAGCACCAAACGGCAATGCTCGGTGCCCAGATGACGAACCGGCATTGGTATCAGGCGTAACTCCGCTAGGCAAGCCTGGCGCTGCAACTTATCAACCTCATCCCCAACCCCGTATAGCTTATCGGAGCCGCCAAACTTAAGGTATACATCATCAACATATTTAATGAGAGCCGCTAAATCACTCTCCTTAAGGTAATCACTGAGGCGACCTCCAGTCTCTGATGATAGGGTTAACTTACCATCGCTAAAGGCACCAGCCCCACCCAGACCACTCACCAGATGGCACGGTGAGCACAGGATACAGGGGCTAGCCTTATCCCAAACCGGGCACTCTCTACCATCAATGTCTTTACCCTTCTCTACCAGCAGAATGTTAAGGTCATTTGCCTGGCACAGCTCTAAAGCGGCAAAGATACCCGCCGGACCACCCCCGACAATAATAACATCGTATTTTTTGCTCATTCTACACTCAAGACCCCTGAACTCCGACAACTCGGAACCCAGGGGCTTTTAAGACTCGATAACTTTTCAGTAATTATATTGTATAACCTGTAGCTTTAGCCGTCAAGGAGTAAGGATTTAGAAGGTGGGCAGTGATGCAAAATTATATTAACTATTAAAATGAAGTACTGAACAAACAAGATAACTCTAAATTGCCTCCTGAGTGTTTGGGTGATGCAAGCTAGGAAACTAGTGTATACCTAGTCTCCACCGTGCAACCAATATCTGAATCATGCAGTTTTGAGCATACAACCAACTAGGATTTGAAGATGAGCTTCCAATGGTGCGGGGATACGTCTTCCTTGAATTGCTTCAGGCAATTCTTAAGTTGTGCAAAACAGTCAACTGAAAGCGAATTCACTACGTGGATATTCTTAGAGAAAAAGCCTTTCAATAAATTTTCTGTAGGTATTTCGATAATCTCTGGCAGTTGAATATATGTATTGAGTTTAAAGCACTTCCCCCAATCCGTAGGCACAAAGAATACTCTCTTTTGTGGATTGCGGCCTTGCCTAACGCCTTCATATCGTTTCGATTGGGATGTTGTCTTAAGAACAAGGCAGGGCGAGTGTTGTCAATCAGCGAAATGGGACACATTTTAAACCGAACACTTTTGCATAATCAGGCGGCATTAACAATCTCCCTGAGGCCTTGGTTGTAGTCTTTGCGGCGATTAATTGTTAGTATTTGT
>SDBT01007275.1_pt1 | contig 18251 bp, 21 predicted proteins | sample 2277101 | NCBI WGS metagenome assembly SDBT01 (sample SAMN10404973, study PRJNA504765) | marine sediment metagenome | isolation source: marine sediment core GS10_PC15, 103 cmbsf | place: Arctic Ocean: Southern Knipovich Ridge | collected 2010
GGCCGCGAGGTCTTCTGCGAGCTCACGGTGCACGAAAACCTCCAGATGGGCGCTTACCTGCGCCGCGACCGCAAGCAGATCGAAAAAGACACCGATCGCATGCAGCAGATCTTCCCCATCCTGCAAGAACGCGCCGACCAGCTCGCCGGCACCCTGTCCGGCGGCGAGCAGCAGATGCTCGCCATAGCCCGCGGCCTGATGTCCCGCCCCAGGCTCCTGATGCTCGACGAACCCTCCCTGGGCCTCTCGCCCGTCCTGGTCAAGGAGATCTTCAGGGTGATCCGCGAGATCAACCACCAGGGCACCACGATCTTGCTGGTCGAACAGAACGCCCGCCTGGCCCTCCAGACCGCCGACCACGGCTACGTGCTCGAAAACGGCCGCATCGTCATGGACGACAAGTGCGATGCCCTTCTGGAAAACGAGGACATCCAGGAGTTCTACCTGGGCATGCGCAAGGACGAGGGCGCCTCCGGCCAGCAACGCTACAAGCGCAAGAAACGCTGGCGGTGAACTCGACCACCGTCCACCTGCTCGAAAGGCTACCGGATCTTTCGCACGCGAACACTTCAGCTCTCACTGGTGCGAATTTTCAACGGGCCTCATTTTCTGCACGCCCCTTCCGTCGGCCCCACCGGTACAAGCGGTCGACCTTCGGACCAGCATACGACGGCAACGGGCGCTGGTCATTGGCCGCCCGAGGACGCACAAAAGCGACACTCCATTGATGTTCCCTGTTTTTCCGGTGGGTTACGCAGCTGCAGCATAACCCCGGAACGTGACACCCGGATCATAGCGTTTATTTTTCCTATCCCTGCGACCTGGACGCGTTCGTCGCGAACTGGGATGGTCAGGGCAACCGGGTGTGGCTCAACCAGTAGCCGCGCGCGCGTTCATCGTTACCTTCCGCGTCTAATCCGCGGACGCGGCGTGTCGCCGGCGGGGTCGGATCCCACATCCTGGCCATCCAGTCGCGGAGCTTGGACATCCTCGCAAGCCCGCCGCCTCGTTCCCCACCCCGTGGTCGCCCAGCGTTTCCGCTGGTTACAGACGTTTCAGCGTGTCTCTAAGTCCGCCCACGAGTCCCCTTCGCGACGGAGTGCGGCCCGTCGCAGCGGCCCACGGCACGACATCATCGGTCCCGATCCAGGTCCCGGTCAGATCCCGGTCAGGTCCCGGTCTTGGTTCCGGTCAGGTCCAGGTCGGGGAAGAATACGCTCTCGATCGGGCTTTGGATGCGACAAGAGGAGTCGAGCGCGGACTGGGAGAAGAGAAGGTATCCGGGGCCGGGCAGGAAAAACAGCAGGAGGTTGTGAAAGAGGTCGGGCGCAGTCATGTGCTCGTACTCGGTCTCTGATGAGAGTAGAAAAAATCCAACACTCGGCCTCTTCTGGTTTTCGTCCCAGGTTTGGAGCCGAAGGATAGGCAAAGAAGTCCTTGATGCTGCTTGTTGACATCTCTCATCTGAAATGAAATGCTAGTAGTAAGGCGTGAGGAGGTTCACCATGAAAACCCTTGACGTAGAGGACCTACCTGAACCGGTGGTGCGGGTCTTGGAAGACATGGTTCGGGCTCTGCGCGAGCAACTGAATTCAAAGCTAGAAGATCGTCCGCTCGTCGATCTTCCGGTGTGGAAGGGCGGAGTTCTCGGTCGTTTGAGTCGGACGGAAATCTATGAAGACTTCGAATGATATTGCCCTGGTAGATACCAATGTCCTCGTCTACTCACTCTTCCGGGAGTCCAAGTATCACGACGCCTCACGTTCGCTTCTAGATCTAGCTCAGAACGGGCAGAAACATCTGTGCACGACCCCCCAGAACCTTGCCGAGTTCTATGCGGTTGTCACTAACCCGCGCCGCGTCGAGAGTCCCCGTACTTCAGCGGAAGCGCTCGAGATGGTCGGTAACTACACTTCAATGTCGGGCCTTTCACTCTTACAGGTGCCCGTGGACGTCATCAACCGATGGACCGAGCTTGCAGGCCGCCACCCTGTGTCCGGCGGTGCGATTTTCGACGTCGTGCTCGTGGCCACGATGCTGGGCAACGGCGTGCATCGCGTCTACACATTCAACCGGCAGGATTTTGAAATTTTCGAGGAGATCGAGGTCCTGCGGCCATAAGCTTGGTGGGTTGCATCTCCGGGGCTGCGGCGTCAGAGACCAGCAGGCCCGCCATGCAGCCGACAGCGAGGGGCAGGGAGGTGGCGCTAAAATGGTTGAGTTGTGCGCCGAAATATTGTAGACAATTCTACCATGTGGGCAGAGATGTCGACAGGAAAGGCGAGTACGGCGCAAGGTAAGCGACTTCGTGGAGGAGTTGCAGTCGGGAGGCCGGTATACCTTCTCGCTCGACGAGGCCTCCCGGGCGGTTGGCTGTTCCGAGGTTGCCCTGCAGTCGGCGATTCGGCGGCTCAAGAAAAAGGGGCGCCTGGTCAGCCCTCGCCGAGCCTTCTTCGTGATCGTTCCCGTCGAGTACCGGTCCACCGGTTCGCCTCCGGCTTCTTGGTTCGTCGACGATCTGATGCGCGTCCTTGATCAGCAGTACTACGTCGGCCTGTTGAGCGCAGCAGCTATCCCTTTCGCCAGACTGCCCAACTCCGTCCCGAACCCGCTCCGCCCACTCCGGGTGCTGGATGATCCACTCGATGAACGCGTTGAACCTCATAGTCCCCAGTGTGGGGAAGTAATGGTTGGCGAGGATGCCTGGCAGGCGAGCGATGAGGAAGGCGTGGACAGGTCCTTGGTTGACCTCGCAGTGACGGCCTCACTTCGAAGGAATGGAAAGCCAGAGTCCCCGGCTCTCGGTCCAGCAAGTCCGTCGGGTCAGCGGGCCAGGGCTTGGCGTTGTCGACGTAGACGAACGTGTTGATGCCCTGCTCGCCGGCATCAGAGACTACGCGCTGAGCGGAGATGTGCATCAGGCCACCATCCGGGGCGGTTCGCGGGATCCGCGCTTCATGGCGCGGTCGCGGAGCCCAAGCTCTTCGGGAGCCTCCACGGTCACACGCTCTTTCACGCGGCGGGGCTCCACGATCGCCGTGCCCAGGTTCCGGATCGAAGGTATGTTCGCCGTTGACCAGACTCAGTACGGAACCACATTCTGGGCGCCGGTCGGCCTGTTCAGCAACGGTCTGGCCAGCTTCAGCATTGTGTCACTCCGTTCCGCGGAATGTAGGGAAATGTATAGATACGTGGGTGTATATCCTATATGTGATTACATATTGCGGCCCCCCCAGGTCCTGCTCCACGACCTGGGGCGGGATCGGTCGCGGGACAACCACGCGGTCCTGGAGGTGGAGCCGTCGAATGCCGGCCCCTACCTGGAGCTGTCAACCCGTCTGGTCCAGCACGGCCTCGAGCGGCTGGAAGATCTGCCGGTGGAGATCGAGCTGGCCGGCGAGACCGCGGCCCGGGGATTCGTGGATCTGACCCCACAAACGTCTCCCTGCTGCAAGGGGAATTCTACTTCGTTCCGTTAGATATACCAGCTCGACCATTGACATGGCAGAAATGTAGATATCCTGTGGCGCTTCCACGGCATCATCGAACGCCGCTTTCGCTATTGCGGACAAACGCGGTGCACCAGTAAGGTACCAAAGTATGGCGTGAGTATCGGCAGCGATTGGTCGAGTCATCAGATGTCGTCTCTGGGGAAGCTGGCCCACATCTCGCGTCGGATCTCGTCAATATCCTCGGCGTTGACGTCCAGGTGAGACCAGATGCCGTAGAGGCTCATGCCCGGTTTCTTCGGCACACTTCGCTGCTGGAGAAACTCTACAAAGTCCAGGACCTCACGCTGTCTCTCTGGGGATAGGTTGCGCACCTTGTCGAACAAGGCTTCCTCCATATTCATCGCCATAGTCATTTCTCCTGGAAGAGAAAAACACCGACTTCCAATTTGGAAACGTACCAAGTTTCATTCTGTTGAGTCAAGCCCGAAATTCGAAATCAACGACGGTTGAAACGGATTCCGCCGAAATCGATGATCTCCTCCCCCTCTCCCTCGATCACGGACAACCCCCAGGGTGCCCTGCTGGCAACCTCGGCTGCGGCGGTACCCCCCCGGCTGTCGGGAGATCGCGGTTGCCTTCGATGGAGATCGGCGATACTATTGGAGTTGGTGAGACCCGTTCGCTGCGGCCTTTGGTCAAGGCGGACACATGCAATACGACCCGCTCTCACATTGCCGAGAGCCGGCCAACCCGTGACCAACATCCAGTTGGTCCGCAGGGTCGGTCGTATTGCTTCTGGGTCTCACCATCCAGAATGCCTGTGACGGCGACGACGGGCTGGACAACGACTGCGACGGCTTCACCGACATGGACGACCTGGACTGCATGTGACGGCGGTTGCGGCGGCCGATGCGGTAACAGCGAGTGAACCGAAAGAGGCCAGGGGGCAGTGGACTTGGGTGAGCTCATAAGTGTGCCACCACGGGGGAGCCGACCGGCGACCACGGTGGATCCCTGGCCAGTCCGGGATCGGAAAAATCGAGGAAGACGGTGAACAGATCCTCGAATTTGGCAAGCTCGTGGGGAACTGCCGGTGGTCCACGGGCTGACGGCGGTTATCTATCCCTTATGCCACCCCTGGGGCTTTCGGAGGCGAAGATCTAGGTGGTACGCCCAGATCTGTTAAGCACCCGTCACTGACCAACCGATTGCATAAAAATATCAAATGCGATAATTTAGACATGTGACCAAGGCGACAAAGCACTACACGGTGCATGAGTACGTTCGCGCCGACGGAGTTAGCCCGTTTCGGGAATGGCTTGACGAGTTGCCAGTGCCGGTTCGCGCGCGAATCCAGGCACGAGTTGCCCGATTCGAGATGGGCAACCTGGGTGATCGGAAACCCGTCGGTGAAGGTGTGTTCGAGGCGCGGTTCCATTTCGGACCGGGGTATCGCCTGTACTTCGGCATCGACGGGCTGACCTTGATAATACTGCTCTGCGGCGGAGAGAAAAGCTCTCAAGGAAGCGATATTCGGCAGTCGAAGCGGTGGTGGCAAGACTACCTGGAAAGGAGAGACGCATGACCAGGCGTAGTCGCGATTGGAACGAACAACTGGCCAAGGACCTGCGCAATACAGAGTTCGCGCGCGAGTTTGTCATGGCGCTTCTGGACGAAGGTCTGACACTGCAAGAGGCACTGGGCAAAACAATTCGAACTTTCGGGATAAAGGAGTTCGCCAAGAGAGCCAGGATGTCCAGCTCCAACGTCTCCCGAGCAATCAGGCCTAGCCACAACCCTAGTCAGCGCATCCTGGAGCGTCTTCTCAAACCGTTTGGTCTGCAACTCACTGCCGCTCCGGCGAAGAAAGGCAGAACTGGCCGGGCGGCGTGAGCCCCCGGGACAAGTGCCCCGGAATGGTGTTCTTCCCAGCCAGGGATGCCAGCCAGGGAACATGGTTGGAGGACGGTCTTAAATTTCAAGTCGGGGTGGCGCGCACCTTCCAGAACATCGAGCTGTTTGCCAAGATGACCACCCTGGACAACCTGCTGCTGGGCCGCCACGTCCACATCCGCACCAACCTGCTCGCGTGCACCTGGTTCAGCCGCCGGACCATGCGCACCGAGATCGAGCACCGCGAGCGGGTCGAGTTGGGCCGGGCCCTGGCCATGGAGCCGAAGCTGCTCCTTCTGGACGAGCCCTCGGCCGGGATGAACGCCGAGGAGAAGCTGGACCTCTCTTTCCGCATCTCGGACATCCGGGCCGATTTCGACGTCACCATCCTGCTGGTCGAGCACGACATGCGCATGGTCATGGGCGTCTCGGACCGGGTCCTGGCCATGAATGACGGCGCGCTGATCACCTGCGGCACACCCGAACAGGTCCAGAACCACCCCGAGGTGCTCCGGGCCTACCTGACACGAAAACCTCCAGATGGGCGCCTACCTGCGCCGCGACCGCAAGCAGATCGAAAAAGACACACCTTGCCTGGGGCCGCCTGGAGGGCCTGGGACCGGGCGAGACCGCCTCCCAGGGAGCTTGCCAGGGCGATCAGCAGATAGCCGCTGACCTCCGGCTGGTCGGCCTCCAGATCAGCCCGACGCCGGAAGTGCTGTTCAGGCTCTGGTTCGTGATCACCTTCGATGAGGGGCCCGTATCCCTGCCAGAGCCGGAGATCACGCCGCTCGTCAGGCAGGGCTTCACCGCGGTGGAATGGGGCGTAATCCTCAGATAGCCACGCGCAGAGCGATGAGTTGTAAAACCCCCTCGCGATCATGCTCCCCGCGAAACCTGGTCCCCGCGTCCCGGCCGCGATAGCATGGACCATCGACCGCGCGAGGAATGCATGCCCGGAAGAGTTCTCCACGTCCTGTCCCAACGCCCGTCCATGACCGGCAGCGGGGTGACCCTGGACGAGCTGGTGCGACAGGCGGATCGCGCCGGCTGGGAGCAGCAGGTGGTCTGCGGGGTGCCCGCCGACCGGCCTGAACCCGAGGTGGCAGACCTGGAGCCGGAGCGGATCCACCCGCTGGTGTTCGGCCGCGGCCGGCTGGATTTCCCGCTGCCCGGAATGAGCGACGTCATGCCCTACCCCTCGACCTGCTTCTCGTCCATGACGCCCGGGATGCTGCACGAGTACAGGGCCGCCTGGTGCGAGCACCTAGTTCCGCTGATCGAGCGTTTCCGGCCGGACGTTATCCACGCCCACCACGTCTGGCTGCTCGGATCGTGGATCAAGGACCTGGCTCCCGGGGTGCCGGTGCTCAACCACTGTCATGCCACCGGGCTGCGCCAGATGGATCTCTGCCCGCACTTGACGGACGAGGTACGCCGCGGCTGCGCCCGCAACGAGCGCTTCGGGGTGCTGCTGCGGCTGCACGCGGACGAGCTTTCACGGACGCTCGGAGTGGAGCCCGAGCGCGTACGGGTAGTGGGCGCCGGGTACCGGTCCGACCTGTTCCATGCCCGGGGCGCGGACTCCGCCCGGGGTCGACGGCTCGTGTATGTGGGCAAGTACAGCGCAGCCAAGGGACTGCCCTGGCTGCTCAGCGCGGTCGAGAGGCTGGCGCCGGCCCTGCCCGGCCTGGAATTGCACGTGGCCGGCAGCGGCGCTGGGGACGAGGCGGAACGGCTGCACGCGCGCATGCGGGCCATGGCGCCGACCGTGGTGCTGCACGGCCAGCTAGAGCAGCCTTCGCTGGCCGAGCTGATGCGCACCTGCGCAGTGTTCGTGCTGCCCTCTTTCTACGAAGGCCTCGGGCTGGTGCTGGTAGAGGCGCTGGCCTGCGGCTGCCGGCTGGTGGCCACCGCCCTGCCCGGAGTGGAGGAGGCGCTGGTGCCGCACCTTGGCCAGGCCCTTCAGAAGGTGGCCATGCCGCGGATGATCGGGATCGACGTCCCTGACGAGCGCGATCTGCCGACGTTCGTCGCCAGGCTGGCGGAGGCCATCGAGGCCGCCCTGTCCGCCGGCCCGTTGGGCGACCCTGCCCGGGTCCTGCCCGGGGCTCTGGAGCCCTTCACCTGGCAGGCTGTGTACGGCCGGGTCGAGGCCATATGGCGAGAATTGAACCCGGAGGAATTGTCATGAACGCGGTCTTTTCGAGGAGGAGCATTCGCAGTTACTCCGATGAGCCCGTCTCCAAGGAGTCTTTGAATCTCCTGCTCGGGGCGGCCATGGTGGCGCCCTCGTGCAGGGACTGTCGCCCGTGGCACTTCGTGGTCATCCGCGACCGGAAGATTCTCGAGCGGGTCCCCGGCGTGCACCCGCATTCCAGCATGGTGCCGCAGGCTCAGCTTGCCATCCTGGTGTGCGCCGATCCGCGCTTGCAGGAATCAGAGGGCTACTGGGCCCAGGACTGCGCCGCGGCCACCGAGAACATCCTGATCGAAGCCCAGCACCTGGGTCTGGGCGCGGTCTGGCTGGGGGTCTACCCCCGGCCGGAGAGGATCAGGGGCCTTCGGGAATTGCTCGGGATCCCAGAACCCGTCGTTCCGTTCTCGCTGGTGCCGGTGGGTCATCCCGGGGAGCACAAGGAGCCGGCGGACCGGTTCGATCCAAAGAAGGTGCACTGGGACAGGTGGTGAGGATTTTCCGAGGAAGTGACAATTGAGATTTCCCCGCACAGGCGGGATCGGGACTGTCGCTGAGGTTTGATGAGTGATTATCCCTTCCAGTCCTCCACCTTGAGGGAAGGGATCCCGTCGAAGTGCGCGGTGTTGTGTGTCACCAGGGTGAGTTCGTGCACCATGGCGGTGCCTGCGATCAGGGGATCGATGGGCCCGATGATGCGACCATGTGACTCCAACTCCGCCCGTATCCTGCCGGCCTCGTCCGCGATGCGCTGATCCACTGGCAGAATCGTGACCAGTTGCGCGATGGAATCGAATGCGGCTTGCAGGCGATTTCGACCGGGGCTGCGCTCGATTCCAAACCGGATCTCGTACAGCGTGATCACGGAGATCAACAGCGGCGAGGCGCCCGCCAGATCAAAGCGATCCAGGACCTCGGGATCGCCACGAATCGCGTAGCTCAGGATGTCGGTGTCGATGATGTACACTTATTCAGTCTTCTTCCAGAACCAGCCCGATCCGAGTGTCACGGTCGGGCTCGGGCTCTCTGGAAGGCAGGGGAAGCTCGGGAGCCGGTATCCACTCCTCGGACCAGAAATCTCGCAGTCGCTCGGACGCGGTCGCGAGATCCCGTCCGGTCGACTCCTGTGTTTCGAGGTATTGCTCCAGGACGAACAGCACCTGGTGGCTCAGCGTTCGGCGTTCTCGTCTGGCCAAGGTCTTCAAGCGCTTGATGAGATTATGATCGACGTCTCGTATCTGCAGGCTTGCCATTGTATTGCTCTCTTACTCGATTTGTAGTAATTTAGAATTAATCAGTGGGAATAGTCAAGAAAAATCATCAGGCATTGGGGGGATTGGTGGCCCCCGATACCGTCAAATGGGATCAGTCGAGAGTGAGCAGGAATGTGGCCTGTCCGGTGTTGCCGTGGGCGTCTGCGGCGTTGAGGGTGACGGTGTAGTCGCCGGGGCCCTCGGGGGTGTAAGCGGCCGAGAAGAAGGCCGAGGGTAGATTTCGCTGGGCGAAGGTCTCGGCGCCCTCGTCGTTGCGAGAGGAGACGTAGGTGTAGTCGAGGCTGCCCGCGGCGTCCACGGGGATGCCGGTCAGGTTCACGGGTGAGCCGGACGGGGGCTGGATGTCGATGTCCACCGTGACCGAACCGTCGGCGGCCACCGGCCAGGGCATCTGGGGCGGCACCAGGCCGGTGTGGTGCAGGTAGCCCGTGGGCGCAAGCTCGGAGAATGCCGAGCTGCCGTCGTCGTTTGTCGGGCCGGGCGGGTAGAAGACGGCGGCCGAGACCTGGCCGGCGGCGACATCAAGACCGTGAATAATCAGCCGCGTGCAGGCCGCGAGATCGAAGGGGCTGGACCGGGCGGTGTACTCCCGGGTGGCCGCCGGTCCACTGCAGGATCACCCGGGAGATGCGCTCGACCGCTGCCGGAGCGTCGAGAAGCACCTCGCCGGCGTCGGAGGGATCTGTGGCGGTGGGCGGCACTGTGTCGTCATCGGGCGTGAACCAGGAGGGCATCATGCCGGCGTCGTCGGTGTATCCGCCGCTGGTGGCGAACTCGTGGATCATTTCATGGCTCATCTGCAGGAAGTAATCGGCCTCGGCCCAGCCCCAAATGACCATGGATGGCTCGTAGCCGCCCTGCAGCCAGTTGTCGGCGTGCATCAGATAGAAGTGGTGATCCTGGCTGTAGCCCAGCACGCCGGCGTGCGCGAAGCCCTCGTCCAGAAGCGCCCGGGCCACGTCGCGGCCGTAGACGCCCAGCGATTCGCCGGGGCTGGTCACCAGGCCCAGGTCGCCGATGCGCAGCACGCTCAGGCGCGCCTTGCAGAACTGCGGGACCGGCAGGCCGTCGGACAGCATCTCGGCCGAGAAGATGCAGCCCAGGGCGCCGTCCTCGTACATGGTCTCGGGATCGTGATCGCCCGAGGACACGCACTGGAAGGCGCCGAAGAGGAACTCCTGGCCGTCGTCGTCGACGAACACGCCCGGCCCGTAGCCCAGCACCTGGCGGTTTATAGGCACGCGCCGGTTGGCGATGTCCAGCTCCACGTCCGAGGTCGTGAGACCTTCGAGGGCCTCGAACTGGGCCTGGATGATCGGCCAGGCCCGGTGACCCACCTGTTGGATCTGGCGCCAGTTGTCCAGGCCCGTAACGCCGCCGGTGGGCGCGACATCCCCGGAGTTGCCCGACAGGAAGCAGGCCTTGACCGGCAGGCCGGTCAGCTCCTGCAGGTTCCGCTCGGCGATGATCTCCACCGCGCCGGGAGCGTCGCCCGTGACCGTGGTGTCTCCCGAGAAGGTGCCGTGCAGGGCGAAGTCGAACAGCACCGCCCGGGGATTTCCGTCCGCGTCGTCGATGCGCATGACCACCAGCGAGTCGTCCATGGGATCCTGGTCATTGCCCCGCCGGTCGTGGTGCACTCCGTGCTCCGGATCCATGGGATCGACGAAGGTGTAGCCGAAGCGGGCCGGCTGCAGATCCTCGATGGCGGCCAGGACGGCGTCGGCTATGGCCTCTGTCTGGCGCTCGAATATCTCGCGCGAGAAGTCACCGTGGCCCATGACGCCGAAGCTCTTGTGCGGAAGCCAGTACGAGAAGCGGGCGGGGTAGGAGTGGGAGTGGTTGGCCGACAGTACCAGCCGGTCGAGGTAGTTGTCGCCGGTGGCCACGAACAGCCGCCAGGCCGCGTGCGAGGCCATGTAGTCGGTGGTCCAGCATGTAGCCGTCCTGACGAGCGCGATGCGCCTGAGCCCGTTGTCGAACACGAAGGCCTTGACGCGCGGCTTGTCCCAGACCGAGTCCGAGCCGCCCAGGGTCTTGCGGTACGGATTGTGCGGGCCCCTGCGGCCGCCGAACCCGGCCATGCTCACCCCGATGGGGAAGTCCAGCGGCACGTCGCCGATGCCGACCCGCAGGGCGGTCCTTTCTGTCCGGCCCTGATCAGGCGGCGGGGCGGTCAGGGCGTCGTGGACGTCTTCGGGGTAGGGCTCGCAGAAGCCGTAGACGCACGAGGACATCGTGGGACAGTCGGTGTCGTTGACGCATAACCCGACGCAGCGCCCGTCGACGCACTTGGCGCCATCCGCCCGACAGGTGGCGTCCTGAGAGCAGCGCTTGCTGCGGTGGCAGCAGCCGGCGACGCAGTCTTCGTTGGTGTCGCACTCATGGTAGTAGCTGCAGGTCTTCTGACATGTACCGCCGTCGTCGCCGCCCTTGCTCTCTCCATCGCAGGCTCCGGCGACCAGCGCCGCATGGAGAAGAACCACGAACCAGCGAAAAGCCCGTTTCATATCCACGAGCACCTCCTCTCGTAACGCTGCCATCATTCTAGCCCAACACCGAAAAGAGCTCCAACTGGTGCCCGCCGCGCAAAGGGCGTATCCTGGACGTATGCAACGCCCGAGGAGGTACGCGGTCGTGCGCGGGGATTCAGGCCTTTTCAAGCTCGTTGCCCTCCTGGGACCGCTGGGCCTGTGGGGCGCAGGCTGCGGTGAGCCAAACCGAGAGACCTTCCGGGCAGGCGCGGCCGTTCGTGACATAACGCCCTCGTTCGAGGTCTTCGTCGACGAGAACCAGAACCGCAAGTACGACGAGGGTGAACCGTTCGAGGACGACAATGGAAACGGCCGGTTCGATTCCCTCTGGCTGCCGGGGCGGCACCCGACCGAGGTCCACGATCCCCTGTGGGCCCGCAGCGTGGCCCTGGACTTCGGCGGCCTGGTCTTCACCCTCACGGCCGTGGACTCCCTGGGGATCAGCGCCAAGCGTATCGACGACATGAAGCGAGAGGCGCTCGAACTGCTGGGCCCGCAGGCGGGACTCTCGCCCGAGCGCATGGTCGTGGCCAGCACGCACACCCACCTGGCGCCTGACACCATCGGCATTTTCGGCGGCGGTCCGTTCACGCCCGGCTGGGACGAGGGCTACCTGCAGCTGGTGGTCGGACAGGGGGCTTTGAGCATACGGGAGGCTGTGGAGAGGCTCGAGCCCGCCGAGCTCGTCGTCGCTTCCGCCCGGGCGGGAGAAGGCTTCGTGCGCGACACCACGCAGCCGGAGATCATCGATCCGTACGTGGGCATCATCCAGGCGCGCAGGCCCGGCGGCGAGGCGCTGGCGACCCTGGCGAGCATCGCCAACCATCCCGAGGCTGCCGTCGCCGGAAACACGCTGGTGAGCTCCGACTACCCCCACTTCCTGCGGGAGAATCTCGAGGAGGAGTTTGGCGGCGTGGCGGTCCACTTCAGCTCGGACCTGGGGTTGATGCAGACGCCGGCAGAGTTGGGAAACGAGGGGATCGAGCGCGCCCGGCTGGTCGGGGAAGCCTACGCAGGAAGGGTGATCGATGCCCTGTCGGGCTGTCAGCCGGTTCCTGCTGACAGCCTGTCCGTCGAGTACGAGTCGTCGACCATCACCGCTCCGCTGGAGCATCTCGAGATGTATCTGGCCATCGAGAGTGAAATCGCCGAGGGATACAGGGACTACGTGTATCACTCAGAAAGCGGCCCGTGCGCCGGGAGCTACGGGTGCTTCGACATGCCGGTGCTGGTGCTCGAGCTGGGGGGAGTGCTCACCCTGCTCACCGTGCCGGGCGAGGTGACCCCAGAGCTGATCATCGGCGGGATCACCTCCCCGCCCGGGTACGAAGGCCCGTATCCGGACGCCTTGCCGGAACCTGTCCTGGTGGATCACCTCGACACCACCCACCGGTTCCTGATCGGCCTGGCCGGGGCCGAGATCGGCTACATCTACCCCAGGATGACCTACGATCCCGAGAACTGCGATCACCAGCTCAACGGCCCCGGCCCCAGCGTGGCCCTTCTCCTGATGACCGGGCTCATCGAGATGCTGGACCGTCTCGAATAGAATGGATCGGGTTTGTGTTCAAATAGCAGCGTGATAGAGTGAAGATCTATGAGGTGGCAAATGGATGAGATCGTCTTCGGTTCTTTCACCGTCCAGGACTTGGTAGTCGCCGGTGCGATCCTGGTGGTGCTGGTGGTCGTAGTTAAAATTCTTTTCCGGAAGAAACCGGACAAGAAATACACACAGGTCGTCCGTTGCGACGACTGTGGTTGGAATGGCCGGGTGAGCACCATCGCCGGCCGCTGCCCCAAGTGCAACAAACCCCTGGGCGATCGAAAGGCCGGATAACCGGCCCTATTCTTTCCTTCGCTTGAGCCAGAAGCCGACGAACATCAGCAAGACGGCGCCCAGGAAGGCGAGCCCGTATCCCTTCATCTCGTAGTCCACGGTTATCAGGATCCGTTTCTCCTCCCTGGCGGACTTCTTGGAGATCCAGGCGGCCCTGCTCCAGCCCTCGGCCCGGACGAACCACCAGCCCTCCGCCTCGCCTTGCTGCACGAGCCGCTGCCCGCGCTTGAGGCGCACGACGACCTCCTCGCCTCTCGCCGGACCGGCGCGCGCCTTGGCCTTGCGGGCGATCACCCGGATGTAGTCGTTCCGGGTCCAGGACACGTCGAGGGCGTCCCGGGCGGCCAGCACGCCGAGGGTCACGGCCCCGCCGAGGCCCACCACGATGAACAGCTTGCCCAGAAGACTGGCCCGCCGGAAGCGGCGCCAGATGCCGCCTATGGTGGCGTCGAAGATCTTCCGGAGGATCTTGCCCTGCAACCGCACTGTCGAGGTGGCTCCCCGGCCGATGGCCTCGATGACCTGCCGGGTGTCGTCCGCCCGCCTCTTCTTCTCATCTCCCATGAACGTCCCTTGCTCGACCTTTCCCGTCTCTCGGCGAACCCGCCCAGAGAAGATTCGTGCGACGGTAACGCGAATGGACTGCCTGGTCAATCACGCTGGAAATTCGGCTGGCGGATGTTACACTGGCATCTGCCACGACTCAAGGAGAACGAGATGACTAGATGGATACAACTGTTGCAGCAGCTGGCCATGATCGACGCCGCCGCCGCGCGCGACCTGCGTGTAATCGTGGACCTCCACCAGGACGTCTACGCCCGCGTGTTCTGCGGCGACGGGTTTCCGGCCTGGACCCTGCCCCAGCCGGCGCCCGATCCGCTGGAGGACTGCGAGGACTGGTACCTCGGCTACCTGAGCAACCCGGACGTCCGGCTGGCCTTCGATCGCTTCTGGGCCAACCAGGACGGCATCCGCAACCGCCGTGACCTCGCTGGAGCGCCCGCAGGCGGAAGGGCTTATCTTCGGCCCGCACTACTACGATCTGACGGTCATGTTCATGGAGGAGTGGACGGGCGGGACCGACCTGTCCGAACCCCTCGGGCGCTGGAAGGCCACGGCCGGCGGGTGGGGCGTCCCGGCCCTCCTGGGCGAGTTCGGCGTCAGGACGACCTGCGTCGGGGCGGCGGAGTACCTGCGGGCGTTCTACGCGGTCCTGGACGAGGAGCTGATGCACGCCACCATCTGGGAGTACTCCTGGGACCCCGTGGACTGGAATAACGAGCGCTACAGCCTGGTGGACAAAGACGGCCAGGAGTCGTTCCTTATCGAAGAAGTAATGCGTGCCTTTCCGGCAGCGGTGGCCGGGACCATCGAAAGCTTCGAGTACAACCCCGGAACCCGCTCTGGCGTACTGAGCTTCGAGGCCCAGGCCGACGGCCTGACCGAGATCGCCGTTCCCACCCGGACCTTTCCCGAGGGCGTCGAAGCCACGATCACCAGCGGCGACGCCCACTGGTCCCACGACCCGGCCTCCCTGCGGCTCCTGTTGCGGGTCGAGCGGGCCGGCCGGGTGCGCGTGCATTTCGGCCCACCCTAGAATGTCGGCTTGTCAATCCTCTGATTTTACAATACATAAAAACAGCAATACTCTTCTGCGGTGATGGGTGGAAAGTCGATTTCATTGACGCGGCGAATCGTCTTCGCGGTGCTGGACTTACTGACCGCCGCGGGCGTTGGTGTTTTGCTCAAGGTCGTCTGGACCAGCTCCACACTGGTATTGGTTCTGGCGGCTTTGCTGATCTTGCTCCTGGTGGGTTCGGCCGCGGGCCTTGTGTCCAACCGGAAATGGGGACGCTGGCTGGCGCGAGTTGCGTCGTTATATCAGCTGGCCCTGCTGGTGGCTTTTCTCCTGGCGGTGGTTTTCGGCGCTGCCTATCTCTGGGGACTATACGGCAGCGTGGGGACCGGCGCGGCCCTGGTCTTCGTGGTTATTGGCGCCTTGCTGGTCGAGGCGCTGGGGATCTTGCCTCTCTTCAAGCTGCGCGCGCTCGGCTTTTGTGAATCCTACGCCCGGAGGTGGCCCGTGTGGCTGCGCTGGGGAGGCGCGGCGGTCGTCGCTTTCGCCGTCGTCCTGGCACTGGGGGTCCGGGGGGGGGTGGCCTATCCTGCGTGGGAGCCGTTGAGCCAACACCAGCGAATGACGATGATGAAGACCCTGGCCGAGGCCGTGGAGGGATCCGGGGAGCCCGGCGGGCAGATACCCGCAGGCGGCGAGGGGGGGGACCTCTACGTCCTGCGCTTGATGTCCCGCGGCCGGGCTGTTCTGCGCGTGCAGGCCCACGGCAACGTCGAACAAGCTACCCGGAGGCTCACGGGCATGATACGTGCGTCGGCATGGGCGCGCGGGAAGCGGCCGTACGTGGTGGTCGACCGGATCGTCGCTCGTGGTCCGGTGATCGAGACGCCGCTTTTCTTCGCCCTGTCCGTCGCACCCGGCCTGGACGGGCTGGGAGGGGTGATCGACGGCAAACCGGAAGTGCTGCTGCCCCAGGAACTGATTATCAAGCGAATGCTCACCCGCGAGAGGCCGATCCCCTTCGTGCCGGATTTCCGACTGGGGGTCAGCCGCAAGAACGCCTTGGATGCGCTTTGCAGGCTGGCCGGAAAAAGGAGCAACTGCCGGGTGAAACGGCTCCACCGGCTGCGCACCGAGTCCTGGCTGCTGCACCATGGGGATCGAGTGACTCCTCTGGTCCGGGGCCGACCGCCCAGACCTTCTGTCGATCGACACGCGGCCCTGCAGGCCGCCCGGGCCGGAGGCGACTATGCCCTCCGGGCGTTGCGCGAGGACAATCGCTTTACCTACAAGCTCGACAGCATGTCCGGGAAGGTCAGCCAGGCTGCCTACAGTCTGCCCCGTCACTCTGGGGTCGTCTGGTTTCTTTCCCGGATGTACAAGCACACGGACGATGGCCGGTATCTCGCCGGCGCCGAGAGGGGCCTTCGGTTCCTGGTGTCCAAGATGGGTCCTTGTGGTGATGAACGAGTGTGCATCCGGGACGGCTCGGCCATCTCTCTCGGCACCCAGGCGCTGGCGCTGATCGCTTTCGTCGAGCACGCCCGGGTGACGGGATCGAGGCAGTGGATCGTCCAGATTCGTGACCTGGCCGATATGGTGCTGGGTCTTCAGAAGCCGAACGGGGATTTTCATCACCGGTTCAACCCCGAAAGAAACGAGATGAAGAAAGGCCGCAACTTCTACGCATCGGGCCAGGCATCTATGGCCCTGGCGATGGCGGCCGGGCTTACAGGGGAGGCCAAGTACCGTGAGAGTGCCCGCCAGGCGATGGATTTCCTCGCCGGGCCCTACTGGGATTTCTTCCTGGGTCGCTTCTTCTTTTTAGAGGAGCACTGGACGTGTCTGGCGGCCCGGGAGGCCTGGCCAATCTTTTCCGACCAAAAGCACGCCCGGTTATGCATGGACATCGGGCGTTTTTACCGCCACCTGCAGCACCGAAGCGGGGCGTCGTTCGACGACTACGTGGGCGGCGTCGGCTTCTCGCCTTTCTTCCCCCCCCACACCACCCCGACGGCATCCCGGGCGGAGGCCATGATCGCCGCCTACGAACTGTCCGTGGAAATCGGAGAGCCCGCGGACGATCTCAAAGAAGGAATCCGCCAGGCCGTCGGATTCCTGATGCACAACCAGTTCCGTGCCGAGGACGCCTACCTACTCCAGGATCCCGAAACTTCCACCGGTGGTGTCGCCTGGAACTACCTGGATCCCACCATCCGCATCGATACAGTTCAGCACGCCTGCTCGGTGATGTTGCTGGGAGCGGAATTCATATAACATGCGGGACCGGTTAAATCACTTTACGCTTCCTCTCCCCTGTCTGCCGTGGTCCGGCTGACACGCGCCATGTGTCAAGCAGCCCGCGATAAGTCGTCCCCCTGAATCCGTAACCAGCTGCGATCATAATCGTTTTTCCCACAGTCCGTCAATGGTACGCGTTTTGCTCTCCTGGTGCCCAACCAAGGGAGGAGGAGATCATGCGCTTTGTGGGCATCTTCGTGTTGCTGGTGGGAACCCTGGTGTGCATGTCCCCGCACGTCCGGGCGGAGGACCCGCCTTTCGGCCTGTACGTGTCCGGCGAGAAGGAGCTCATACCCTTGCCGCTGGCCTCGACCAGGGTGCGCGGCCGGGTGATGGGCTTCGTCTCCCGGGTGCACGTCACTCAGGTCTACGTGAACCCGTACGACGCGGTCATCGAGGCCACCTACGTGTTCCCGCTGCCCGAGCGAGCCGCGGTCACCTCCATGGTGATGCACCTTTCGGATCGTGACGTTAAGGCCGAGATCAAGCCCAGGGAAGAGGCCGAGCGGATCTATGAAAAGGCGGTCTCGGCCGGCCGCACCGCGGCGCTGATGACCCAGGAACGACCGAATATCTTCACCCAGAAGGTGGGCAACATCCCGGCCGGGGACAGGATCGAGGTGGAGCTGACCTACGTGGACCTGCTGCCCTACGAGTCCGGCATCTCGACCTTCGCGTTCCCCACGGTGGTGGGCCCGCGCTACATCCCGGGCAAGCCGCTGGCCGGCGAGGATCAAGAGCCCTGCGCCCGCTGCTCCGACACGGACCGGGTGACCGACGCATCGCGCATCAGCCCGCCCGTGCTCGGGCCGGGAGATACGAGCGCCCACCGGATCGACCTCGAGCTCGTGGTGGCTCCCGGGATGCCGATCGCCGACCTGGCTTCCCCGTCCCACGAGATCCTCACCGAGCGCCGCGCCTCCGACATGGCCGTGGTCAGGCTGGCTCAAGCGGACAGCGTGCCCAACAAGGATTTTGTCTTGCGCATCGACCTGCGCGGCAAGCGGCCCAAGGTGGGAGTGCTGGTCCACAAGGAGCCCGGCCGGGACGGCTACCTCAGCCTGGTGATCCAGCCGCCGGCCCTGCCCGGGCCGGACGAGATCGCGCCCAAGGACCTCCTCTTCGTGGTGGACAACTCGGGCTCCATGTCCGGCAAGCCCATCGAGGCCTGCAAGGAGCTGGTGCGC
>SDBT01007276.1_pt1 | contig 18248 bp, 10 predicted proteins | sample 2277101 | NCBI WGS metagenome assembly SDBT01 (sample SAMN10404973, study PRJNA504765) | marine sediment metagenome | isolation source: marine sediment core GS10_PC15, 103 cmbsf | place: Arctic Ocean: Southern Knipovich Ridge | collected 2010
ATATAGCAAACTCGGTTCCCCGCAGTGTCCGGTTTGTGGCCTGGAGATGTCAGCCCAATCAAAGGAGACAATCTTAGAAAGGGTTAGAGATAATTACAGTCGAAAAAAGGCAACTATCCTGGTATCCCTTGTGGTTGGACGCAAAGGCTTTCATAAGGATTTACTCACCCAGGCCATGCGTAAGGGTTACAGGGAGGCCAGGATTGATGGCAAGGTAACAAAACTAAAGGAGGGTATGTCCCTGAGCAGATACCGAGAGCATACCATTGAACCTGTGATTGGCGAAATTCCGAGCCCGAACCTTAACCAACTGGTAAGCCAGGCCCTCTCTGAAGGTAGTGGGACCTTTATAATCATGGATAGGGATGGGCAGGAAGGGATCTTCTCAATAAAGAAGGTTTGTCCCTCATGCGGCATTGGCGCAAAGGAGCTTGACCCAAGGCTTTTCTCCTTTAACAGCAAACATGGTGCCTGCCCCATATGCGAAGGATTGGGCCATTTAGGGGATCTGGATGTAGACAGCAATCCCATCTGTTACAAATGCGGTGGAAGCAGGTTGAAGCCTGAGGCCCTGGCTGTAAAGGTTAAGGCCTACTCCATCTGGGACCTGGTTCAGCATCCCGCTGACAAACTAAAGGATATCCTCAGGGGATTTTCTTTTACCGACCAGGAGACCCTGATAGCTAATCCCATTATAGATGAGATACTCACGAGACTTTCCTTTATGAATCTGCTTAGTGTATCCTATCTATCTCTTAGTCGAAGCGGGGAAACACTTTCTGGTGGAGAGGCCCAGAGGATCCGCCTGGCAGCACAGCTTGGATCCAACCTTACCGGGGTATGCTATATTCTGGATGAGCCAACAATCGGGCTCCATCCAAGGGACAACCGGATGCTCCTTGATGCCCTAAAGAAACTAAAAGAGAGGGGAAATTCTATTCTGGTCGCAGAACATGATGAAGAAACCATCATGGAGGCTGACTACATAATTGATCTTGGACCCGGGGCTGGGAGAAAAGGCGGCCAGTTGGTGGCATGTGGAAATATAGCCGACCTAAAAAAGACCCCCGAATCTATAACAGGATTATCCCTTGCCAGGCATCCTCGCAGGATTACCTCAAGGCTAAGGCCATATAAGGCCTTCCCCCGGGTCAAGGTCTGGGGTGCAACCGAGCATAACCTAAAAGAGATAGATGTCGAATTTCCCCTGGGGTCATTGATCTGCATCACGGGGGTTTCTGGCTCAGGCAAATCCACCCTCCTAAAAGATGTTCTTCATAAGGGATTACATAACCGATTGTTAGGGGAAGAAGGAGCCTCTGGCCTGTGTAAGGGGATCAAGGGGTGGGAGCACGTAAATAGAGTTCTTGAGGTGGACCACAGCCCCATTGGCCTTATCCCCCGATCTGTGCCTATCTCATATATTGGATCTCTATCTGAGATACGAGCCCTCTTTTCAATGACGCCATGGGCAAGGGCAAGGGGATACCGGCTTGGCAGGTTTTCATTTAACCTACCTGGGGGGAGGTGCGAGGCCTGCAAGGGCCATGGCTCAATTAAGGTAGAAATGAGTTTTCTACCAGATGTATACATTACTTGTGAGGTATGTGAAGGGAATAGATTCAACCGGGAGACACTTGATGTTACATACAAGGGGAAAAACATAGCAGAGGTCTTGAGCCTTACCTTTGAGGAGGCAGAAAGGTTTTTTTCGGCTGTGCCAAGGATTAGGAAAGCACTCCGGGTGGTATGCGAAATAGGCCTGGGCTATCTTGCACTGGGACAGCCAAGCCTCACCCTTTCTGGGGGCGAGGCCCAGAGGATCAAGATCTCTAAAGAACTAGCTAAGACCTCAAAAGGCCACACCCTCTATATCCTGGATGAGCCCACTACAGGACTGCATGTGGCTGATATCTCAACCCTGATCAAGGTATTGCAGGCCCTCGTAGACAAGGGAAATACGGTCGCAGTGATTGAACATAATATGGAGATCATAAAAGAGGCCGACTACATTATTGATCTTGGTCCGGATGGGGGTGAGAAGGGTGGTTATGTGATAGCAACCGGCTCACCTGTTGAGATTCTCAAAAATAGCAGAAGATCTTATACAGCAGATTATTTGAGGAGATACTTAAACAGTCACAATTGCCAGCTTCATTGACAGAATTCCTAGGTCACAAAGAAAATTATTGAATAAAAAATGTCAAATGACAAAGCTCAAATGTTAAATGAAGCCCAAAATCCAAATGAGAAAATAAGAATTTTGACCTTTAGTCATTTGAATTTCATTTGGCATTTCGATTTTGACATTTAGGCTTAATGCAAACAGAGAGCATGCAAAATCAGTCGAAACCTTATAGTAGTTGAGTAAGGAGGCTATTTTCAGGTGAAAGGGAACAAACTCATCTCATTCGATTTAGATAGCACACTTGTTGATCCTACCTATACAACCTTTGTATGGGAGATTGGTATCCCCAAGCTTTATGCAAAAAAACACAATACCAGCGTTTCTGAGGCTATATCCTTAGTGAGGGCCGAATATGAAAGGATTGGTGATTCTGCCTTAGAATGGTATGATATCAAATACTGGTTTGAATACTTTGAGCTTCCTGGAAGGTGGGAAAACCTGATGGAGGAACACAGGGATAAAATCCGGCCATTCCCGGAGGTTAAAGAGGTGATGGAGGATCTGGTGCGACACTATGACCTTATTGTTACATCGAATGCAGCCAGGGAATTTGTTGAGGTTGAGGTTAAGGAGGCAGAGATTGAAGATTATTTCATAAGGATCTTTTCAGCCACATCAGACTTCGGACAGGTCAAAAAGACTCCTCAATTCTACGAGCAAATCTGCGAAATTATGGGAACAAGTCCTTCTAATGCAATCCATGTGGGGGACCATTATGAATTCGACTATTTAGTCCCAAAAAGTTTAGGGATGGAGGCATATTATCTTGATAGAGATGGAAATAGACCCAAGGAGACCTTTACTGTAAAGGATCTCAGGGAGTTTGCTGCCCTGATCAAAGACCCGAAAGCGCCAGTTGATAGTTGTCAGTAGCCCGTCGGATGCTATCATCTCCCTTCCACTCACATTCTCCATATAACCAGCATTGGTTCTGACCATCTTCCACCGCTTGGCGATCCCCCTTTCCCAGTCCTAAGTGAAAAATCGCGTGTACCCATTCATGAATTCGGACTATATATTTCAAGTCTGAGGCTTTAACCTTGAGAATGTCGATCACTGATTCATTCCTTTATTATAGATCGTTATTTGCTGATCCTCGGGAGAATAGAACCCAAGTAATAAGTAATGCCTTCCCGGCCTGACAATTACTATACAGAAAAATTTCTGTGCCAATATATTTTGGCTTTTACAGAATTCCCTACTGCATTGGTTTATCAGAATCAGTTTTCATGGTGATTGTCAATAGATCAAGGTCTGGCCTGCTGACTATCTCATGGCCGCATCTTTCACAGGAGGGAGAATTCAAGATTTAACAATGACCCCTATCCATAAGTTGCTTTAGAACCAACATCCCCCTTTACAATAAGTTCAGAAGGTAAATACGTCCCCCATTCCGTCACGTCTTTCCATGGGCTAGCGCTGCCAGAACCTCCTCAAGAGATGGCATTTCCACCGCATCCTTGAAATGAGCGATTCGACGATAAATGATGGCAGCAGCGGCATGGAAGTCGCCAGGTACTCCTGCTTCCTCGAAAGTCGCTGCGATCTCTTCCATCTCTGCCGCAAATCGCCACGCCTTGGCTGTGACTCCTCTGACTCTTCCCTTTGTCTGCTCCGCAAACTCTGAGCCGTCTCGCGACCACTGCCGCTCTAGTTCCTCGCGAACTCCTTGCGTCTCCGCCGCTGCGAGTATGGCACACAGCAACGCAGATGTCCCCTTTGTATATGCCGCGTAACACATCTTGAGTGCAGAAGCCTTTCCGATCGACTCCCCAATCACTCTAGTTTCAATTGGCCCAGCTGTGAAGCACGAAGCCGCCAACTTGGCCTCCTCACCAGAAAGATAAAGCCATGTGCTGCCTGGTTCCCAGGCCGGCCCGCCGATTATTCCGCCATCCACGAATGAAGCTCCGGCTTCTGCCATCGTCTGACCGATACGCTTCGCCCGTTGAGGTGCTATTGCGTTCGCATCCAGGTAAAGCCCCCCGAAGGAGGTTGCCACGACCTGGTTCGCTACCTCCTCAGCCGCGTGAGGCGGACATACGCTTACGATGACGGAACAGGTTCCACAGAGTTCCTCAAGAATGTGAGCATCGAGGAGACCGAATTCTGCAGCCCGTTCATGCGATCTCTGGCCTCGTCCCTCCGAAACCCAATAGACGGTGTGTCCGGTATTTTTTGCCGATGCAGCAAGTGATATTCCCATTTGACCAGGATGCAAAAAGCCCACTTTCAGTTTCGCCACAGCGTATTCCCTCCTCAATTCCCATCTAGCTCAACTCTGCGCTGCCGAACAATTGAGTGATAGAAATTGTTTCCAAGATATTGGATATGATGGAAAGAACTCAACAAAAATTAGAAAAATCTTGATTTCTATGATAGAAATTCTGTCCAAGGTATACAAATAAATAAAATAAAATCAACACAAAGTAAATGAATTTGTCAATTGATATTTATTGTCTTTGGCTGTGACCTCCCCTCTCTCAATTGTATAGCCTATCCCAGATGGATTTCTTCCAAAGAGTCTGACCAAATATGTCAATAGTCGAGATTTGAGGCCCTTCACCCCTTCGGAAAAGCTCAGCGTTCTTCATCTTGTATCCTCGGTGGTCTGACGCTAACCCGTCCAATACGTGCAACAAGTGTCACATGTCAAGGGCCCAAGTCTTTCTTCATCGACCGGCTTGAGAAGAGATCTGGTCGGATGCTCAGGAGGCAAAAGCCCGGCCGAAAACGAAAACAAGGACCAAAATAAAGCATGGTGTTCCCGGAATTTTAGCGCAGTATATTAGAAACAAAACTTGAGCTCAAAAAACAGGCGGTCGTTCCGCTCGATGTTTTTGAACATGGCCTTGTCCCCTGACTGATAAAGGACCACGCCCCCGGTGACGGACCATTGGTCCGTAAGGTCGTATTTCACTGACACCCGCTCAAAGTCCCCATTTCCTCCGCTCAGGCCGAAGACCGAGGTCAGGAGTGTAAGCTCCAGGCGATCGTGCATGAAAGTACGATTATACCGGATCGCGCTCTGGAAGTCGTCTTCCACTGCATTATCCGGATTGTCTTTCAGCCTGGAGTCGAATTCGAAGAGGTGTCGATTTGCCACCTCAAAAATTATGGTGGTATCAGTGAAACCTGAGTACTCAACCCCAGTCAATACGTCCAAGCGGGGCTTGGTCTCGCCGGGCAAGGCGAAGAATTCCAGACCCTCAAAATAGGCCGCCTCCCCTTTGAAAAGCCAGTTCCCCTGAGCGAGATTGACCGACGTACCGACCATGGTCAAGCGACTGTGGACGCGTTTCATACCAGCAGCCCCGGCCCTCTCCAGGTGGGGCTGATCGTCTAAGAAGTAGGCACCAAAGAATGAGATATCCCAGCCGGTGAACATTCCCTTGAGGGCCAGACCAAATTCAGATTCGGTGAAGCCTTCATCAGGCTCCTCTCCTGGCGGCAGGGGAGAGGCCAGGGGGTAAAAGTCGCTACCAAATGCCGGGTCTTTATTGAAGCGGATCTCGTGGACTGCAAGGGCACCCAGATTCCATTTCCCGAAGTAGTAATCCAGCTTGGTCATGGTCACGGGCAGGCGCAGGTCTTCAATATCCACCAGGCCAGGTTCGCGATTGTCCAGAGGGTTAAGCACGTCCGTCACCCGAATCGTGTCCGCCTTGCCCCAGACAACGATCTGGCGGCCTAGCTTGATATCCAGATTCGAGAACAGACTGCCCTGGATGTAAGCCTCGTCCAGTTCCACTTCGTCTTCGTGGGTATCCAGAACCTCTTCAGTAAACTCGTCCCTGCCCTTGACACGATAGGCAAGATCGTAAAAACCGTGACCGCCGACCTTGGCCTTCCAATCCGGGGAGATCTTTGTATCTAGTACCAGATTGACCTTTGGGCGGAGGCGGGAAAGGCCGCGATAGTCCGCCTCGCCAGGCTCTGGAGCATCATGGGCAAAGTTGTAAGAGACACCCAGGCTCAAGAATCCGGAGAGTTGGAACACGGACAAGGGCAACTCCTCAAAACCCCCCAGGACTTCGTCAAGATCCTCAGCAAGGCGGGGCGGCTTGGGGGCTTCATCATTGAAGCCCTCCAGCACCTCTTCCAGTCCCGGTGAATCATCGGGTGTGCCCTGACCATTTTCCTGTGCCTGTGCCAGGACGGGGCTGCCGGACATCAAAGCCAAGGCCAACAGCAAATCCACTGCTGTTTTCAAGTTTATTTGAAACATACCGCCCTTCCTGCCGACAGCTTACAACCCCTTCTCCATCCGGCGTACGGTGAACATATCTTTGCTAAGGTTCTGGTTGAACTTGACATTGTGGAATTTCAATATGGTCTTGTGGATCGTTCGTTTGCCCTGCTTGGTGGTCATGTGAATCTCGAGGGGCTGCCAGATCCCGTCAATTCGTTCAAGTTTTTTGACGTCCATGTATTTCAGCCTGCCGCCTTCCTTGACCCACATAACCGCACGGACGATCACAAAGTTGTCCTGGCGGACAAATGTGACTGACTTGGTGTACCCATACTGATCGATCACCCGTTTGGTCTTGGGTACGGATTGGATGAGCCAGGTCTTGTGCCCTCTGACCTCCATCTCCTTGAGCAGTTTGTAGTTGTAGTTGTCCAGAGCGCGGTCGGTCATATCGGCATAGGAAAAGTCCGAGCCCATGAAAGCGTTGGTCTTGTCGCTCGAAGCGATGCGCTTGGTCTTTCTGAGGGCCGGCAGATACATCCACTGGTCGTCGTCCTTGTCGGGGTCATCGAAGTCATAGGTCAGAAAGGCCGTGTCCTTGACGTCCGCCGGCTCGATGAAAAACATCAGCCTCCGTGTATCCGCACCCTTGTCCTTGCTAAAGGACTTTATCTTTCGGATCCGCTGGTTCTTGTTCTTGTCGATCAGGACCATTTCCATGTCCGCGACCATGTTGTCACCATCGTCGCGGGCATCTACCTTTTCCATGATCTCCCGTGCCTTGCGATCGTCGGCCATTGAAATAGAGGGCGTCAAAGTTAAGATCAAGGCCAAGGATGAAAGGACGACTCCGCCGGTTAAAGTTCGAAGCGCGAACAGATGTCTCTTATCCCTTTGAATCGTCAGCATGTCAAACCTCCTTATGTTTTTTCTTCTGTTGGTAAGCCAAGGCCATCAGGGCGGGGGCCACCAGGAAGTCCGCCAGCAGGGCCATGATTATGGTGACTCCAGTGAGTAAGCCAAAAGAAACCAGGTTATCGAGAGCGGAAAAGATGTAGATGAAGAAACCAAGGGACAGGACGATACTCGTGACCAGCATGGCCCAGCCGGTGGTATTTAGGGTCCGGCGAACGGAATGGCGCACGTCCTTTGACTCAAGGAAATAACGCCTGAAGTTGTGCATGAAATGAATCGTATCGTCTACGACTATACCGACGGATATGCTTCCGATAAGCATGGTGAACATATCAAAACGTATTCCAAACCAGCCGATAAAGCCAAGGGTCATAAAGATGGGCAGCAGGTTGGGAATCATGCTTAACAGCCCCATTCTCAAGCTGCCGATAAACAGGACCATCGTCAGGGAGATAACGACCCCGACAGTAATATAGCTCTTGACCATGCTGTATATAGCGGCATAAAGGGTCCGGGTCTGCAAGGCCATCATGCCTGTCACGGTGATCCGTGCCTTTCCATCAAAGGCCTTAAGGAAACGGTTCTCGATGTCGCTGAGGAAAGACAGATATTTAAAGGCGTCCAAATAGGGCACCTTGATGGTGAAGCGGGCCTGGCTGAACTGGGAGTCCACCACATCCTCGAGGTCATCCGAACCGCTGTTTTCAAAAAGCAAAAACGCCTGAGGAATGAGCTTAGGGTCTTGCGGAATCCTGTAAAACTCGGGTCGGTTCTCGTTGAGTGCCCGGTAGATCTCCTTGAGAATGTCCGTCACCGAAGAGGTAATCCCCACAAAGAGCTCTCCCTGGTCAATTTTTTCGATCTCACTCCCCAGGCTATCCAGGGCGTTGAGGGTGGATATGTCGTAAAGCCCGTTTTCCTTTCCGGTGTCGACCACCACCTCCAACACGACCGTGCCCTTGAGTTCCTTGTCTATTTTATCAGTGGCCCCCCTGACGGGGAAGTCATAGGGCAGCCACGCCAGAACGCTATGGGAAAAGGTAATTCGAGGGACCCCGGCTAGGGAGACCAACATCAAAAACAGGCTTATGAGGACAATACTTTTGGGGTAGGCGGTCGAAAAGTCGGCTGCGCCCCTGAGGAGGCGGCTTACGAAAGATGTTTCGGAATTGGACCGGCCTGTTTCCTTCACTCGCACCGGTATAATGGCTAAAAGGGCCGGCAATAGGACCAGGGTATAGACCAGTGCGATCAAAACCCCCAGGGGGCCGGCGATACCCAGGTCGGCTATGGGGGCCAGCTCGGCGGTGAGGAAGGAGGCCAGTCCTATGGCTGTGGTCAGGCTGGTCACGACAACGGCCAGTCCTGAGTGTCCCAGGGCGTGGCAGATGGCCTCCTCCCGGTCACCGGAAATTGCAAGTTTCTGATAGAAGATGGCCAAAATGTGGACCGAGTCAGCCACCCCCACGACCAGGAGGAATGAAGGCAGCATAGTGCTGGGAATCTTGATCGGAATCCTCAATAGCGCCATCAGCCCAAAAGTTGACAGAACGGTTAAGGCCACGATCAGAAGCGGTAGAAGCAGGCCTGTCAGTCGGCGGAACATGATGAATAGGAAGACACAGATAGTCAGTAGGGCCAGAAGAACAAAAATTGCCATATCTCTCTTCATAGACCATCTGTGGTCCTCCATTACCACGGGCGAGCCGGCCAGATAGAGTTTGAAGTCCGCGGCCCGGTATCGGGCAACGAGTTCGCGGACTGCCTTGACCACAGCACTGTTCTCTTCACCTGTCAGAACAGGGGGCTCTTTGACCGGGATGCCCTCTTTTCCGTATAACTGCTTTGAAACAGCGGCGGCACCCACTCCTTCCCCTGCGGTTTCGTCAAATCCCTCAAGAGCCTCCTCTTCACTGCTTATGGTGGAATAGCTATTGGTCTTGATCACCACCGTGGTGAGGCGGCCATCCTCGGAAATCAGTCGGTTGAGGTAAAGGGGATTTGATAGGACTCGCTTTTTCAGGTCCTCTAAAGCAGTGGCGTCTTCAGGCCAGTCGTACAGCAGGTCCTCGACAATAAGCCGGTCTTGCTCTCCGCGTGTGTTGCGGGCGTTAACCAGACTGGTGATTTCATCCAAGTATGGAACCTCGTTCTCCAGGTCCTCATGAAAGGCCTTCAATCTTTTCAAAAAATCCTGGGAAAACACCTCCTGGGGCTCAATGGCGATAAAGATCAGCTCATCGCGGCCGAATTGTCTTCTGAATTTCTCGTAAGTCAGGCGGGTTGGATCATTTTCACGCAGAAACCCTTCCGTGGAGGTATCAGTTTCGATCCTGGGCAATTGAGAGGCCAGCACGGCCACCAGTACTACCATCACAAACAGGGTTTTATACCGGTGCCGATAGATGAAATGAGCGAAAGTCTCGAGGCTTTTTTCAATCCTTACCCTAATACTCGACATTGTAACCTCCTATAATTATAATACTTAAGCGAAATGCAAACCCTGAACCGAAGCGCCTAAAGCGTGATGCCGATTTGCAGGATCTCCTGGCCGTACATGCATTTTTCTTTAACCGGCCAGTACGTTGTTTCGAAAGTTCTGTCACCTTTTTTGGCAATAAATTCTATTTTCGAAAGGATAGTTCAAGCCCACTAAATACCAATATTCAAATCCCAATTTTCAAAATTCGAAACAAAAACACTCTGAGGATTCGGTGCTGGTTCTTCATACTTTTCCTGTTTTGGTCATTCGTATTTGTTTGCAGTTTGGTTATTGAAATTTGAAATTTTCGCGTCTTTGGGAAATGGGTCAAATAGGTCGCATTCCTCCCTAATTTCAAATTGCCATTTTTAGAGACAGAACATATGGGACGCGCTGCTAGGGTGCGGGGTGAATATTCTCCGGAGCAAGGCCATGCCAAAGCTCACGCACCATGGCGCGGATGGGCTCGTCGCCCATATTTCCAATGTGGGTCCCCATCAGTTCGAATAGGGCCAGGGAGTGCAATGTGGCGATAAGCAAGGTGGCGACGGCTAGGGTGTCGTTGGCATTGATGCGGTTCAGGTCACGTTCCGCGTCCAGGTACTCTTGTAATCTCGCCCCCAGTCGGTGCGCCGGCCCGTCAGTTTGCCGCTCCAGGAAGTATTTTGGATCGACAGACGGGTGGGTGAGCAGGGAGATGAGAATGGGCATCAGTTTGCGAAAGTACGCCATCATGCTGAGAGCGATATCTTCAAGGTGCTCGCATACATTGCCTGTACCCACACGACCCGTGAACAGAGTGTCCACATCTAGTCCGGGCAGCACCATGGCAGCGAAGAACAAATCCACTTTAGTGGAGTAGCGCTGGAAGATCACCGCTTCGGAAACACCAGCCTTTCTGGCGATCTCCCTGGTGGAGACCCCTATCCCTTTTTCGACAAACAGCTCGCGGGCGATTGTGAGCAGCTCCTCATCTTCAATCCGTTTGCGACGTCCCATATATCCTCCTTATCTTTGCTCGAGTCAGCACGCTTTCGGTTTGCTCCTTATGATCAGCAAGGCGAAAACCTGCGCCGTGAGACGAACCTAATGCCCAACAGGGCTGTGGCCAAAAATCCGAAAACGAGAACCACAGTCGGATCTTTGAAGTGACAGTCGATGGGCATTTACGTTGATATTTTGGGCACCTGGCATCAAAGTGATATAAATAAGTAAGCACATGCTTATAAATATAACCTCAAAAACTTCCCTGTCAAGAGAAATCATGAAAAAAATCTTTTATCCCTGAAATATTCTTTAACCCGGTCCGCAACTAACGAAGCATCTTTCCTCCCGAACTCAAATCTGAGTTGGCAAGCTTCCGGGGTTGGCCCTTGACCAGCCCGGCGTACAGCCGGCCAAGGTCATACAAAGATAGTGGTTATTGATATGAGTGGGAGAAGGAGTATTTGAAGCAAATTGGCACAGAACCGTTTTACAATCCCTTTGAGGCCATTACAAAAAAAATGGGGTCAGCCCTTGAATCAGGACAAATTGACAGTGATATCTTCTACCCTTTTTCCTTGAATCTACCATAGTCCAATTTGGCAAAACATATCCTCCTTCGCTCATTTCCGCGAGATGTTGTGTGATAAAAGACTCCATTATATTCAATACGCAACGGCCTCGCCATAACATTTCCTCAAACATCGCTTTTGTCCTTATTCAAGGGCTGACCCCAAGTCTTTGCGGGCCATCCCGCTGGTCAAAGTCGCAGGAGAAGCTCTGCGTTGCCGTGTGCGATCCTCTCTTTGTCGGCGGGGCTCACTGGGAGTTGCTCGAGGAAGGTGCGCGCCTGTGACATCGAACCAAAAGGATAGTCGGCTGAGAACATGATCCGGTTGACACCGACCTCAAGCAACAGGTCGAGGAACGTAGGAATGAAGTTGAAGCCACTAACCGTGTAGTGGAGGTTCTCTCGGAGGTAGGCGCCGATCGGGCGATGCAGTTTCGTCACTTCCATCGGCAGACTGCGATCGATTCTGGGCAGCATGAATGGAAGCGCTTCGCCCAAGTGGCCGATTACAAGCTGCAAGCGCGGGTATCGGTCTAATGCTCCGCTGAGGATGAGGCGGAGGACATGGATTGCGGTTTCGATGTGCCATCCCCAGGCCGGAGCCGCTAACTGGGCCGTCACCTCCGCCGAGTAGTTTCCAGCGTAGGAGGCCTCGACCACCGCCTGCGGAGGCCGTGTCGGATGGAGGTAGATCGGGACCTGGAGTGCTTCGGCACGCTCCAGGATCGGCCAGAAGAACTCGTCGTCCAGGTAGCGGCCCCGGGTGTGGCCGTTGATCACTGCTCCCTTGAAGCCGTGTTTGAGGACCACGCGTTCCAACTCGTCGGCGGCAGTGTCCGGAGACGGGGTCGGCAAGTTGGCGAACCCGGCGAAACGCCTCGGGTGGCGCCGCACCGCGTCCGCAAGGAGGTCGTTTGTATCGCGAGCGAGCTCTACTGCCTCGGCCGCGTCGAGTTGCTCCACGCCGGGAGAGTTCAGCGACAGTACTTGCACGTCGATACCTGCGGCGTCCATGTCCGCGATCCTGCGGTCGTCGAGATCGCACAGTTGATCGATGAGCTGGGCCGCTTGTGCCCGCTCTTTGAGATGGCCCCCTGGACCTTCAATGAAGGCAGGGGTCGCGTAGTGCTCTTCAAGCGTGATTGTTCGGATCGTCGTCCCTGACTCTTTTGATGCACTGTTCATGTTAGTTACCTCCTTTAAAAGTTTCTTTCTTGTTAATGGGTGACCCCTTTATGATTTGATCATGGTAAGCATCATCTTGAACCTATTAATAGCCTTTAGAGCATGAGATTCGTTAGCCGGCATAATGATCATCTCGCCTTGCTTCAAATTAATTGGGTTGCCGGAAATTGTTATTTCTACTTCGCCATCTAATATATAAACCAGGGCGTCAAAAGGAGCAGTATGTTCACTTAACCCCTGAAATTGATCAAATGCAAATAATGTAACTGTTCCGGTTTTCTTCTCAATTAAAGTCTTACTCACTACAGATTCTTTTTGATAATTCACCATATCAACCAAAGAACTGTGTTTCAGATCAGAACCCATTTTCTTACCTTCCTTTCAGTGAAATCTCTTATATTATTGTTGAGAGAGCATAACTTTAGATTACACTGCCTATTTGCAGTTTTATATCAAAAAGGGGGGTTGGTTCCAAAACGATTTTAAAGGTCGCCCAACCTCCAGCTTTATAAGGTTCAATAAGATTGAACCCTTAATTAGCAAATGGCACGACAAAACAGCGCCTTAAAGTACTCTCAAATAGTTAAGCAATTTCTGCACGAACGTTATATATTAAAAGAACAAGAGGTTATACTCCCCCTTTATTCACAATGGTTGTCAAGATGACAGCCCATAGGCCGAGAGTTACTTTCCATTCCCACTGGCGTCTGTCGTTATGTATTTGGTACGCCAGTTTTGCCTGTTCAAGGCATGCTTCGATTTTCTCTTTTTGAGTCATTTTCATCTTTCTATGGCTAATGCAAAAGCTCACTGGCGGGAATGGAGTGTAGCGGAATCCCCGTGCAGTGCACCGCCTTGTTAGCCACCTAATTTATTTTCAATAACCTCATGTACCTCCCAATTTTTGTCAACCCATAGTCCTATTATTTCTATGCTTCTATTTTGTTGTCTAAGTAACTGTATTGCCTTTTGTATGTGCATAATTTGATCATCTTGTGGTGCCGGATTTCCGGCACAATCATGATGGCTAACAATAGCAACTCCTACCGAATTATGATTCTCAATTGAAATTTTCAGTCTTCCAAGAATCGACTGAATCGCGATAGTGTTTTTCTCTTCTGATAGAATCAGATTTGGGCCAGCTTCAGTAATTGAATCCACATATTCAACATTCAATCGTTTTTGCAGATAGTTGATTACAGGTAATTGAACTCGCCCATCCATGCAATTGATAACTGTACAAAATCGCATATCATTTCCTTTTGGTGGCTAACAATTGAGTGGATGGAATTATTTCCAAAATATCGAATATAATGGAAAGAATTCAAGAATATTGGTAAGGTCTTGATTTCTATGATAGAAATTCTATCTAAGGTATAAATACAATAAAATCAACAGAAAGTAAATGAATCTATCAATTGACATTCATTGTCTTTGGCTGTGAGCTCCACTCTCTCAATTCTATAGCCTATCCCAGATGGACTTCTTCCAAGAAGTCTGACAAATCTGTCAAGAGTATCTCTCATCATTCCCAGGAGGGAGAATTCAAGGTTTAACAATGACCCATATCGATAATTAGAACCTACATCCCAGTCTACAATTCTTGAATACCAGGCGCTAGAGCAGACCTCAATAATCAATTAAGCATGCCTGGTACATTTATTCTTGTATTTCACACCATTCTTTCGATCTCTTTCAACTTTTTTTCCAACCGCTTTGTTGAGACAGGGAATGGGGTCTTCAGTTCCTGGGCAAAGGTGGAGACTTTGAATTCCTCAACCATCCAGCGAAACGTATCCAATGCCTCTCTCTTTTCCAAGGAGGTATGGGGGTAGAGGTCTGCCCTAATTTTTTCCAATGCCTTTATGAAGACCTCTGCCTCGGCCGCCTTTCTCCTATCTTTTTCCCAATCATTAGCTCCCCGTTCTGCCCTCATTTCCATGGCCTTCATGTAGCGTGATAGATGAACGAGACGATCCATGGGGTAGTGTTCAAGAAAATCCTTGGGCACCAGAAGATCGAGATCCTTTCGGACCTCATCAGAGAGCGCCAGGACCTCCCTGTTGGCCCTGTTGGCCACCTCTATGGCGTGTAGTGTGGAGCGTGCCTGGTGAAAGGCCTGGACCACCACACCCGCCAAGTCCATAAACTCCTTTGCCTTAAAGACAAGGGTCGGTCTCACCGCCTCCACATGGGAGTAAAAGGCCTCTTCTGTGCGGATGTCGAGATAGAAGAGGCGACGTACGAGGCTCTCGTAGATGGCCTTTTCAAAGGCGCGGGCCCCTCCGAAGTAGGTCGCTCCTTCTGCCATTTCCTCTGGCAGGATCAGGACCCTCTTCAAGAACCTGAGGTCCTTTGAAAGGCGAAGGGAGAAGAGGGTTTCCACCCCTTTCTTGTGGCTCTTAAGGGCCTCCTGGGAATTTACAAAGAGTCGAATATTGACAGATCCCTCGCAAAGTTCAAGTCCTGGATATGCCACCAGGTTGGCACCGAGAGAGATGTGCTCTGGCAGATCACCGAAATCCCAGGAGGTAATACCGGATCTTTCCCACCTCTCTTTCGCCTCCTCCCAGACCCTCAGTTCTCCTTCTCCTTCCCATGAAGAGGGAGGTTTCACTTGCTGGCTGAGGAGATGAATATCCCTGCCTGAGTGATGTTCCCGTCCCTCGTGGTCCGTGATGGAAATACGCATCTTCAGGTGATCAGGGATTTCTGTGGCAGGCCACTCGGATGCCGGGATATCCACCCCGAATCTATGGTAGATGAACCGGGAGAGGGCCTTGATGAGGGGCTCGTCCGTCTTTTCCATCTCAGCCTCGATGGTCTCAACCGTTCCGGAGAGAGGGACAAGCTGTTTCCGGTTCCGTTTGGGTAGCCCCTTGATGAGCGCCGTGATCTTTTCCCTGAAAAACCCCTGCACCATCCATTCAAGGCGTTCCGCGGGAAACCGGGGGGTCAAGGTAGAGGGGATGGTAATGGTCACCCCATCCTCATCTGTTCCCGGGGCAAATCTGTAGGAGAGCTGAAAATTCCGCTCCCCTATGCTCATATGATCGGGGTATCCGGCGAGCAGGGCCTCATCCGGTCGGTAGAGCAGGAGATCCTCTTCCCGCATCTTCAGGAAATCATCGCCCCCCATCTCTTTGATCCTTTTTTTCAGGGAACGTATGTCATAGACCCCAGGGAGTCTCTCTGAATAAGAATCTGCCATCACCTGCTCGCTCACAACGATATCCCTGCGCCGCACCTTGTCTTCCAGGCTGGCGATCTGCTCCATCAGGTTCCTGTTATGTATAAGAAAGGGAAAGGATTCCTTTACCCGGCCCTCCACGAGGGCAGAGTGGACGAAGATTTTGTGACACTCTTCAGGGTTGATGGGGCCGTAGGAGAGGGGCCTTCCTGAGACGATCACCAGGCCGAAGAGGGTGACCTGCTCGTAGGCCTGGACCTCTCCCCTCTCTTTTTCCCAGTGGGGCTCCGCATAGCTTGTCCTGCAAAGATCCCCGGCCAGGGATTCGAGCCACTCTGGTTCAATCCTTGCCGCTGTCCGCGCAAAGAGCCGGGAGGTCTTGACCATCTCGGCTGTCACGATCCATGGCGATCCCCTGTTGAATAGGGTGGAGCCGGGGAAGACCATGGCCTCCCTGCCCTTGGCCCCAAGGTAGATGTTCTTCTCCTTTTTCATGGCTATGTTGGAGAGATAGCCGCTCAGGATGGAGCGGTGTATGCCGGTGTAACGGGGCTCATGGTCCTTTCCTGCGGCGCTCGTATCTGTCTTGATCTCCCGCTCCTCCAGAATAGTGGTAATCTGCTGATGGATATCCCGCCACTCTTGCATGCGCACAAAGGAGAGGAAGTGCTCTTTGCAGAATCTTCTCATCTGGTTCCGGGTCTTGAAGGCCTCCCGTGTACGGTGATAGCGATTCCAGATGTTTAGCAGTGTGATGAAATCTGAATCCGGGTCTTTGAAAGAGGCATGTATCTGGTCTGCCTGGTCGGCCTTCTCCATCGGCCTCTCTCTAGGATCCTGTATGCTCATGGCCGAGGCAATGACGGCCACCTCCGCAACACAGCCCTCTTTTTTCGCCTCGAGCATTATCCTGGAAATCCTGGGGTCCATCGGCATCCGGGCCATGAGCCGGCCCTTTTCTGTGAGGGAAAACCCATTGTCGCTCCTCACGATGGCACCGAGTTCCAAAAGTATGTCAAAACCGTCCTTGATGCTTCTCGCACCTGGCCTGTCCACAAAGGGAAATGAGTCGATATCACCCAAGTTGAGCGATAGCATGCGGAGAATGACATCCGCAAGGTTTGAACGCAGGATCTCTGGAGGCGTAAACTCGGGCCTGGAGGCGTAATCATCCTCAGAATAGAGCCTTATGCATATGCCCCTTTCCACCCTTCCGCAGCGGCCCTTCCGCTGGTCCGCACTGCTCCTGGAGATGGGGTTTATTGGAAGGCTGGTGGTCCGGGATCTGGGCGCATACCGTGGGATGCGGGCGAGCCCCGTATCAATGACGTATCTGATGCCGGGAATGGTGAGTGATGTCTCTGCCACATTGGTCGCCACCACGATCTTCTGGCCGGCAAAAGAGGAAAATACCCGATGCTGCTGCGCTGCCGTGAGCCTGGCAAATAGCGGCAGGATCGTGGCCCCTGAAAATTGCCTCGCCTCCAGCAGTTCACAGGTCTCCCGGATATCCTCTTCCGTGGGCATGAAGATGAGGATATCCCCGAAGCGCCTGTTTCTTCTGATACCTTCAACGGCCCGGACCGCCATATCCACATAGGTGACCTCCCCCGCCTCCTCCGATTCCGGGTCGATGGGCATGTGCTCCATCTCCACGGGATACATGCGTCCCTCCACAGCATTGTACGGTGCTGCGTCAAAGGCCGAGGAGAATTTTTCTATGTCCAGGGTGGCAGATGTGATAATGACTTTGAGGTCTTTTCGCCTCGGAATGAGGGTCTTGATGATCCCCAGAATGAGGTCGATATTGAGGCTCCTTTCATGGGCCTCGTCGATGATGAGTGTGTCATATTCAGTGAGGGAGGGGTCCTGCTGCGTTTCGGCAAGCAGCATGCCGTCTGTCATGATCTTGATATAGGCATCGGGGCTTGTCCTATCAGTGAAACGGATCTTGTATCCCACGGATTTTCCGATCCCCTCGCCCAGTTCCTCTGCGATCCGGCGTGCGATGGTGGTGGCGGCGATTCTCCTCGGCTGGGTGGACCCGATGTGCCCGGCTATTCCCTGTCCTGCCTCGAGACACATCTTCGGTATCTGGGTGCTCTTCCCGCAGCCGGTATCACCGGAGACAATCACCACCTGATGTTCTCGAATGGCATGGATGATCGCATCCTTTTTGGCGAAGATGGGGAGATGTTCGGGATAGAATATCCTTGGCCTGCAGGCAAGCCGGCTTTCTCTCTTGAGAATAGAGGCCTTAAGCCTTTTTTCGAGGGAGGTCAATTGCCGATAGAGGCCAGTGTGCGCCCCCCCTCTTTTTACCTTTCGTGTGAGGGTGCAAAGCCTTCTCGAAATATTTTCCCTCTCATCGAGCATGGCATGGGGCAGGCGGGATCGAATGCCTTTTATCTTTTCTGAAACGGTCACTTTCCCGTAATCCTCTTAAGACGCCTGTCCGTCCATCGGGCCTCATCCTCAAAACCGAACTTTTGATAAAAACGGAGTAACTACAGTTGGGGTCGGACCAAACTATGTTATTGA
>SDBT01007277.1_pt1 | contig 18248 bp, 23 predicted proteins | sample 2277101 | NCBI WGS metagenome assembly SDBT01 (sample SAMN10404973, study PRJNA504765) | marine sediment metagenome | isolation source: marine sediment core GS10_PC15, 103 cmbsf | place: Arctic Ocean: Southern Knipovich Ridge | collected 2010
GCCCTCTTCTCGAAGATGCATCATGAACCTTTGTAGAACGTAAAACCACGTTCTTTGGCAGGTGTTACCATGATGTTCTTATCGACTCGTTGCATGTGACCTCCTCCTTATCTTCCATACGTTAATAGTTTTCATCTTGTCAGTCTCCTTTCGGCAATATTGGCAACAGCAGCCCGAGCGCTATAATAATGATTATAACCAGTATGATCATGGCGTCTCCTATTCGGCATCTCCGTAGGTTACGAGCTTGCCAGTCTTTGTGAAACGAGCAAGTTCCGATTCTGCTTTTTTCTTTGTTGTAAACAATGCCGATAAAATGCCAGCGTACTCAGGACGGTAATAAACACTAAACGCCCAGCCTTTTTTATTACCCACATGCGCCCTATGTACGGTTGTTTTAATTATATTATTTTTCATGGCGTCTCCTGCAATTTCAACAACTTGTTAGCAGTAGCGGCTGCGACAATATGATCATCAATGTTCCATACACGTCGGTTATGCTTTCGCATGTTCCGGTTTCCGGCGTCCTGCCCAACTGCCATACACGCATCATAATCAAGTTTAATGTGTTCCATGCCCGGTCTCCCATACCAGTTTTAATTGTTTAGCAATTCCCAACATTTCGGGGTACTCGATCTTGTGACACCCGATTGTAATATTCCCGCGGTCGATCTCATTGACAGCATACCCATTGACTTTCACTGCCGGCAGATTGATTTTACACTTTCCGATGAATGATTTATGGATATAGGGCCATAGTACACGGCCCTGCTGGATAGTGATGTTTGCACCCTTAGAAGTTTCGATTCGCTCATTGTGGATACGTAAGAGAACTTTGTTAAGCTGCCCGCCTACGATATCAAAATATGAATAGCCGGGTAAAGTACCACCAGCTTGCCATGCGATATACAGTTTTCGGATTTTAGCTTGTTGCTTGAACCGTTTCGCTTTCTCCTTTGCAATCCGCTTTGTCTCAATGGCTTCCAGTTCGGCGGATATGGTTTCCGGTTCAGCATTATACACACGTTTCAACATTGCAGGTAGTTTGCTCTTTATGCGGAAAATATCCACGTATGCCCGGAAGTTAGAAAGCTTCCCGTTGTATTCACCGGCAATCCATGCCTTGTTTTGACGGGACCGTTTTATCTTGCCGGGGTATGGTAACAGCTCCTCATACATGATTTCAAGATTCGTAAGATGTCCTGTAGTGCATGTCCTGCTAACATCTTGGCAGTAAATACGCTCTACATGTCCCGCAAGTGCACTGCGCACCATTGATATATGGCCCGACGTTGTTCTGGAGTACGTACGTGATGTGAACAGCACAATATCATCACTTATCCACCGGGCAATGGGAAAATGCCGGCCATAACTGTAAATCGTATCATCGTCAAAGAACATGTTCCCGCAGTACCCGTCCGACTGTTTACGATTCGCCCAGGTGTGACAAACGTCCCAATGGTTATCAAGTTTTCGTTTCATTGTGCTTTCCCCTTAATAGGCTGTTTTGATGCAGTTCTTTAACTTTAGTTTCATTATAATTTGCGACAGTCTCTCATAAAGCGGTGAATAGCAATTAGTGCACGAAGAACGTCTATCTCTGAGGCATTGAATAATTATTTCCTCATCAGTAGATTCTTCTAATTCTTTCATCTTCCATCGATAATTCATTGTGTCTCCTGTGCCCGGCTTTCACCGGGCGGGAAGTGTGTTATTTATGGATTGCGTTTAACAGACTGCCAACACGTTTCCATTCCTCTCCGACGTCAGTGTCTGGAGTATCATGTTCCTTCAACCAACAGATCTCACTCAACATCTCAAGTATATCTTCAATACCAAAATCATCAACAGCCTTTTCGAGGTTGTCAATACTAAGTCTGAATGTATCACTCATTGTCATTCTCCTTACTCTGCGAGATTGTTATAAATATCTGGCTCACTACTGACATTATATATGTAGTTGCCGCACCTTACCAGTAAAGCCTTATTGCCGTAATACCTATCTCTCATACCTCTTACACTTTCGGTTGCGGCGAAATTCGCAAAGTTTCCGCTCACAATATGATAATACTTTATGTTTAGACGCTTAACTCTTAGAGCCTTCATATTTCCCCCAGTGCCCGGCTGAACCGGGCGGAAAGTGTTAACTACCAATAGTCTCCTTGATCATGTTGTCAAGTTTTGTTTTCCTGATTCTTATTTCTTTGATAAGGAATAATGCGGCAGTGTCTGATAGCTTACTACTTTCCGGGACTGCCTTGCGAAAACGGGCAACCCTTGCTTTGTCTGTCATTTTCATTGTCTTTCTCCTTGTTAGTTGTTAACACTTATATCACTTAAAATCAGAATATCCATTTAAAAACTCCCACTTAAAATCAGAATATTTATGCGCCCGTGTTCTTACCCTATCACATCAAAATCGTTTGATAACTTTCGTACTGTTCGACTTTTTCACCGGTGACATTCGCTTAGGCGGGTTTTTTTCGCTGGTAACGTCCACACTGGTCACTTTTTTTTGGCAGCGAGTCTGGTACTGTTCAACTTTTTTCACGAAGTCATTGTACTATCAATATGGAATTGCATCGCTAATGTAATAATGTAATATGCCTTATGAGCCGCTCCGGCCGTATCAATAGCCCAGGTAGTTCAGTACATCGTCACCGCTGTACGCTTTGTGGACGCCATAAATGCTCTGAAAATCTTCCATTGTGCTATCTGTGCAGTCATGCCGGTCAATCTCTCTACAGGCTTCCAAGGCCGTGACTTCGCATTCTCTCGCTTCGTACTCATTCATGATGCTTCTCCCATTGCCACTTGTTAATGTCCTGTCCTACTTCCCCGGTCCCATCTTACTGTTACTACAATATCGACAATAATCCGTCTCTTGTCAAGTTTATGCTTTTATAACCTATAGTAATAACAATACATTACACGGCACTATTTACCTGACACATTTATCATACCCATTTACACATGATTGATGCAAAAAGCAACATCACATGTCATACTACATTGCGCCGCGGCCAACTGCCATTGGTTATACATAGTTAGTACATTAATCGTAACGGTGTACGCTCCTATGAACATGCAAGGTATATAGTGGAAGTATGGTACAGATAGGCAATAATTGCCTACTTGGAGGTGTACATAAATGCACATGAAGTAACAATGGTTTCAATGGTAGAATGTGGACAAATCGCCGGTATTTGTGAAATAGTGGACAAATCGCCGGGTGTGATAAATAGTGATAATTGCGTCTTTACTATGTGATAGGGCAGGGTAGGTGATTATTCCTATTGACCTTACAACTTCGCATAAGAAGTATTATGATTACCTGGCTTGTAAATCTACCTTGGTGGACGTCAAACCTCCCTCACCTCACTTGTTTATTAGACTATTGCGATGGTTCATTTTCACTTTTTCATAAAGTGGGGGTATGGGACTCCTGCTGTGTGGATGATATAGTGGGAAAGCTGACACGTGTAACTATTTACACATCGTATGTCCTGTCCATTGTACGATATATAATAGTGGGCCGTAGCCAATGGGAGCAGGCTATTGGAGTGGGCGTGTTGCATTTTGCATCATGTAGCGGGAGTATAACAGAAAAACGCAGTGGGGTTAGTCACTGCGCCTTCCAGAGCACTGTCGGGTGCCTACCTGCCCAACTTCGCGTGTGCATACACATTATCCAGTATACCGGGGCTGCGGCGGCCTGTCAAGCACTTTTACGGGTTATATGGTGCCGGGTTCCATCGGTACACCCCGGTCAGGGGGTTCCTGTGCCTCTTCCGTGGCCTCCGGGAGCTCTTCCGGCACTGGTACTGGGGTGAGGAGTTTGTCGATGATGTAGAGTTGGTTTTCGAGACCAGTCAGCTGGGCACGGGCGTTGTCGCGGGCTGTCACGATGCCCTCACGCTCTTTTATCATGCGGGACTCTATGGTGGGTATGGGAACCGCTTCTGCAACTGGGTCTTGGTCTGGTACCGGTGGACACCCAAAACTTCCCTTTAGCGCTTTCTTTACTTCTGTCCCTGTCATAGCCTACTTTCCCTTTCTCGGTATGAGTTTTCCACCCTCTTGGACGAATTCCACAATTTCCTTGCCAATTTTAGCATACTCTTCCTGCGTGATGGTCTTACCACCCGGTGAATTGGCCTTACGCGCTTTCAATATCGCCTGCGGTATGTCCACAAGCTCTGTGAACGCCTTCTTATACTTCGCGAATCCTGTGATGGCCACGCCTGCAACAGCCGTAACTACAAGCGTGACGACAGGGTGGGTGATTACGGTGAGGATCGATTCCCAATTCATAATGCCTCCTGGTTATCCCTGCCACCTGACCGGGTCTGGCCGCATATCGAGGTGGAGGAAGTTGTTGTAGTAGCCGATGCCGCCCCACTTCAAGGACAGGGCGACCTTATACATGCCATGGAGCTGATCCTTGAACCCAGACCCTCTGCCGGGCCGTATATCAGTAGCGAATAGTAGATGCCATGACCGTACGGCGCCCCCTACCTCCCGGTTATGGTCTGGACAGCGGTAGGCGGATGTGATAATCATGGCAAATCCCATTTCCTGCCGCATCTGCTCCAATAACTTCATGTGGGAGAAGAGCCCCGGCGTGACTTTTAGCAGATCACAGCAGGGACAGGCGCATTTGGTGAGTGCGAAGTGCTCTGTGATGTATTCTATGCCCATGATACCCTCTGTTTTACGAATGTACTTGACAAACGGGGAATATGCGCGTTTATTGCCACTGTTTCATTCTTCCCCGTCCGGGGAGCAGACAAACGATGAGCCTGTAGGTAAAGTAGGCGGCTTTATGCCTCCCGAAACGCCTGCGGGCTATTTTTATGTGGCAATGAGGCCGTGAGCACGACAGCGGGCAAGGAGGGCATTGAGCTGTGCTACTACGTCCCCGGCCCCTGTGGCATCCGCAACTGCGGCCCCTTGGGCACCCACAACCTGTGTACCGTTATATTTAAATCCCGCTTTAGTGTCTATAATACTCCATGCAAGGAGTGCCCCATAACCTGTGATAATAAATGAGGTACTTCCACCGCTTATTATCTCAAAACAGTTCGTTGCAGCCTCATGTTCTATGCGCATCCAATTGTTAGCGTCCTTTACTATAGTAATAACCCCTGATGTTGAAGCGCCTTGTAATTTTATTCCGGGTTTGGATGCATATATATTGTCATCCAATATTATCAATTCGTTGTTAGACGCGTCAATGATTTTAATTGTATTGTCTGAAATATCCATTACTGCTCTCTGGCCGCTGGCTGCTGTCTGCACAGTACGCCCTGTAAGGGTGCCTGTTTGGATGTTGGTTGCGGTAAGAAGACCTGTAATTATTTTACCACTATCAATGACATCTGTGGCAAGCTTTGCGGCGGTAATGGTAGTCGCCCCAATCCTATCGGCGCTTAGAGTCCCTGTCTGGATATTAGTGGCTGTGAGCAATCCGGTAATTATCTTCCCGCCGCTTATTACTGTTGTGCCTATCTTGGTGTCTTCTATGCTTGCAGCCCCTATTCGTGCCACTGGAAGTGTACCCACAGTGAGGTTGGTGGCATTGAGGTTGGATACGGTGATGACGGATGCGTCGATAGTCCCTGCGGTCAGCTTATTGGCCGTCAGCGTGTATATCTTGGCGCTGGTTATAATCGCGTTCTTAATCTGGGCCGTGTTAGATACGAATTCATTTGTGGATGTGGAATTGGCTGCTATGTGGTCAACATCCACCAACGTACCCCCACTGCCACCAAACACCTGATAGGTGGCTTTGGATGTAGCATCTGTATTGTTACTGGCCACTGCCACCAGCAATTTACCGGGCCCTACTGCCGTGGCCGGTGTAGTCGTCACCTGCAATGCCATCAGCGAGATGGCAATATCCAGGTAGATATAGGTCAGGGCAGCCATATTCCCCGTGGAGCCTGGGCTGATGTTGAATACAGTACCGTCCAGCAAACGTATGTCTCCGCCGAACCACAGTGTTGTATTATAGTCGTGTGGGTAAAACAGCAGGTCTGATTGCCACCCCTGGATGGAGATTTCAGTACCGATAGCCAAGTCGATCAATGTCGATTCCGATATAAGGCCACCACGCACAGTCAGGTCGGCCCCGTCCCAGTTCATGTACGCGGTCGTGTTGCCGATGTAGAACTTGGCAAGGTCGCTATCACTGTCATCCAGGCCCAGTATGAAGCCGCTATCCACGTTCGTGAAGTCCGTCTTGCCCGCGGCGATATACGTGTCGCCTGTGCCCGCAGCCACAGCCAGTGTAATGGTCTGGGACGTGATGGTTCCGGCCGTCAGCTTGCTTACAGTAACCGTGTCTATCCACGCATTCCCGATAACCGCATTAGCCAGCTTATTCCACGCGAGATCGTGTATGCCCGATTCGTTCGTGGAGATGATGAAGTAAGTGTTCTCATCGAGGAATGCGCTGGGGTGGGTATCAGTCTTCTGGTAGGCCGTCTCCCCCACACTCCAGTATGCATACTTCTTATCCGTGCTGGAGGCCGTTATGAGGTACCGGGCACCCCCATAGTAGAGCGCATGGAGGTTCCACGCCACAGACCCGGCTCCCGGACTGTTATCCGCCCATATGTCCCCATCCAGCACCACGACATTCTGGTGCATCTTGGTAGCGGTGATAGAGAAGTTGTCTATGGACGATGCCCCTACACCCAACGTCGTACCAACCACACCAGCGGCCGCGGGATACCTGCTCGACTCCATCCCGGAACTATTCACCGCTGTAATCCAGTAATACCGAGTCAGACTGGCTCCCCCGATATTCCACACATAGTATATCTGTTCGGAGGGTGCACCATCCACTGTTGCAACGTGCGTGGCCGCTGTAAAGTCATCAGTGGTGCTCTCGTACACCCTCACATACCGGAAGTCCTTATTCGCCGGGCATACCCATCCCAATCGTACCGATTCTATTCTGCCGGCTGCTGTGAGGCTGGTAGGGGCTACAGGCGCGTCTATACGACCCTGTATGACGATGGTGTTGCGAACAGCGTGTTCCGGAGCCTCTCCGACCCCATCGTCGCCTACAGCCGCCACAATCACCTCATACTCATGCCCCACGACGTAATCATGGACGAGTGTCGTCCTGCGGTCGTTTGCCAGTTTCTTCATCCCGATTATCATAACCACTTCTCCTGATACAGTCTCCGCCATGCCGCTGAGGTCGTCGTAGGTACATTTCCCACATTATGCCCTATTTTGCTGATGAATACATGCCACTCGTTGCCGTCGGTGCTCTTATACAGCACCACTTCGTCCAAGTTGTAGGAGGTGGCCACATTCCACTCCCCTTGCCACAGGAGGATGTCATCGATCAACAGCCATGCCGGGTTTGTGGCTGCCAGATCCCCACTCAGTGTCAATTCCCCGCTCAGGTTGTCCACGATGTAGGTGAGTATCTCGGTGAGGTCGCCAGTGGGGGTCAGCCCGCCCCCGAAGTCCCTGTACGCCGTCAACACCCGTGATAACGCCCCAGAGGATGTTAATGTTCCCCCATAACTGCGGTCAAATTCGAGTGCTATTGCCAGACTGGGAGTACAGAGGAGTTTAATCTCTGCTGGTGTTAATTCTCTACTATAGAGGCGGACATCGGCTATATCACCATCAAACCATGTAGTGGCGGGCAACCTAACACCAATAGATAAATCCGCCACAGAACTCCCTAAAGTATCGCTCGAATCATCGTTTGCTGTCCCATCTGCTCCACCATCAATATATGTTCTCATTGTTGTTCTATCAGTTGTCCCAACAACATGATGCCAAGCGTTATCATCAACCTTGGCTGTTGTATTAACAGCAGAAATATTGCCCAAACTATTGTTTGAAACTAAAAATTGCACTTTTCCCACAAGAACTCTAAAAAGCAAAATACCCTCATCAACCGCATCATGAAGTCTTTGGCCTATACAACCGCCTGTAGAGGTTCTAATCCAAGCCGAAATGGAGAGTCCGGCAGGGAATTGTAAACTTGTGTCATTACCACAATTGACCAAATCACTGCTTCCGTTAAACACTGTTGATCCAACTGGATTGCGGAAACTGTTAATGGCAAAGTTAGGCGCATTGGCAGGCGTACCATCATTACCCTCACTACTCTCGTCTACAAACACACCCCCCTGATAATTGGCCTCTGATAATGGCCACCACCCTACCAAGCCGTCTGTGAGCGTGGAACGGTTGAGGTTGAGGGTGCCGCCAAGGGATTTGCCCAGAATTCCGAGGCCAGAGTATATCCACGTTGCACTGCGACGTGCTCCCAGCCCCACAACACCAACTGGAACCGGGGTAACAGGCAGGGTAGGTATGGGCTGTAAACAACTCCGCCTCTTTATCTGCGTATCTATTGCCATTAAGGCCCACTCACCATCTTAGCACGGGTGAAGTCGCTGCCATCATCGCCTATAGTAGATTTGGCTATGACCGTCCCGGCATCGTTATTTATCTCCAGCAGTGTTGCACTGGTCGTCGTTAGGTTACGTAGTGCCATGTAGAGGAGCATGAGGCCGTTTCTGAGTGTTGGAGTTGCGGCTGGCTGCCCCTGTGCCAGTTCTGCCAACGTAATGTCCTCTGTGGCCGTGTAGGTGTGGATGACGTGAAGGGGAATCTGGGTGCCCGATGTTGAACTGGTCATCTTCACCACCTTCAGGTCAAAGTTCATCTCGGCCTTCGTAATATCCAGACTATACACGCCTGTTGACTCTATCTCGGTCAACTCATTGGTCAGGTCGCCAAAGTTCCCCTTGTTCTCACTGGATTCGCTGTCACAATTACCCGCGTCCCCACTTATCCACGCACTCGACCACTCACCATCGTAAATAGGTGTTACGAGGACGTAGGCGGCATTTTTTGGTGCACAGATATGAATTATCATAATTCCTCCAAATTTATTACCATATCGCACTCTCTCTATTTACTACATTCCAATAGTATTTTGTTTCAACCCCATCACCATTTTTGCCAACAATTCCATAAATGATATATTGACTAACAGGTAACTCAGTTATATTCGCCCCTAACCAGGCCGGTTCTGTCCTCCAATCTTTTGCTGCATCAAGTGTTCCATCAATCTGCACCCACTTCTGAGAAAGAGAATCTCTTATAGCATACTCGGTCGAATCAGCATTTAACACCTGTGAAAATTCAAGTTTTAAACCCCCAAAGTTCCAATTAAAACTTCCAGGTTTCCTTGCATATGTGTAGAGTACATCTGAGTTAGAGAATTTAGTTTCGAGAAGTGAATCTACTTGCGCCCTAAATACGCCTTCATCGGCACTTATGAGATTTGACAGTACTGTAGTTACATCATCCTTGGCAACCTTCTTAAACCATTCCCAAGAGCCGGTATCTCTCCATATAGTAAGAGAATCTATACCCGTATCATAATTATTTACCCAATGTGCATAAAGATATGTACTTGAATCTGTATCATCAGGTCTCGTTAAAGTAAAATTAGTAGGAGCTTTTAAGGTTGAATAAAAAACCTCAATGCGTGAACCTGCCCAATGAAACTGCAATCTTTCTTGCCCCGCAGGAGCGGAATTAATCTTATCATAATTAGTCAATATCATAAATTTTGTTAATCCGGTTAGGTCTATTATTCCTTCTCCAGTAGCATTAAACTTAACAGCCAACGTGTCATATAGAGCATAATCGGTACTGTTTATTGGTGCGGAAGCTAAATCAGTTATCGAATATGCTCCGGATGCTGCCCAGCCAACAAAATCGTTATGCCAATCGACAGCAACTAAAGCTCCACTATACGTCCCTTCCGCAAACCATAACCTCATGGCTCCACTGTCAAGGTTTCTGTAGTTATGATACATATGAACTATAGCACTATCAATTATCGCGGCATCTGGTAATGGAGATGTATCATAAGTCATATATCCACGCTTGACTGTGTATCCACCACCGTTCCAATAGGCATTTACCTCTGTAGACCACTCGGAAGCTCCATTAGCCAATGTAGTATCCCTTGCATCTGCCCATAAAGCAAGGTTCTGGGTATTTGTGTGACCTGACGGATTTTGTATTACACTACAATTTGTAGAGGGGTCAATTGTTATTGGATAAACTGCATTATTAGGAACACTTATTTTATATGTAAAGGTGCTATCAATAAGTGAAACAACCACCGGTATATCCAACCCGCTATTATCCCATGCGGTAGCCTGTGGAATCCTAAACAATATCTTATCAAAAGAGTCTTTAAATATAGTTACACCACTCAAGAATGACATAATTGCATTACTACTAATTGTCCACGAATAACTCGTATCCGCTTTATCATTCAAAAGGATTATAGACTGCTTTACACCAACATTTTGATGTTCTGTCACAATTTCAATATCTGTAGTATCGAATAGAGCTGTAAACGTTAAAAAATAATCATCTCGATACAAGGTATAATCATGGGGTTTTGTAACAAACCAGGTTGATTTATAATAGCCAGCGTTCACGTATTTATCAAACATACGGTCTGGATCTACTTTAGCCTCTTCTGACACTTCGTAAGCTGTCAAATCAATATCTTTGTATGTCATTGTTTCTTTATCAAGATAATGTTTAGGTGCGGCAAATATATCAGAACGTAATTGGCCTTTATTTTCTTTAAAGGTTTTAACATTCTTGTTTCTCATGGATAATATTTCATCACCGGTTTTTGCATTCAATATTTCAATCCTAATAATTTCTTCCTTCTCGGAAATTGTCACACCCACAAGTGTAAGCTCCATACCATTAGGAATATCCTCACCACCCTGCAATGTAAATAATGCTACCAATGCAGGAATTCCTGCCGCAGCCAACCATTTTCCCCAGTTTTTCATTATTAATTTCCTTTCAATTTTACAATAAACCAATAAGATACGCAGTTACATCTACATCTGAATCGGCTCCATTAGATGAGAGCACCTTTATAATTACCTCAGTGTTTGCTGGAACAGGGAATATTGGTATTCTCATTGCTGATCTTGCAGCTGTATCAAAGTTTACCCTTTGTGGAGAAGGTTGTATAGTTTGACCACCAACTGTAACAACTATATCAAACAATCCTCCAGTGCCATCTAAATCCTTAGCACCATCCCCCAAATACACTATTCCTTGGCATAAAGTAGGATTTGAGGCATCTGGAGTGTCTGTCAGCACCGTTACAAGAGTTGTGAGATTTCTATCGGCATTTTCTGAGTCAAATAATGTTATACCACCACCAAGCCCATCCACTGCCGATTTAATATTCAAAAGGTCAGTACTCATATCCGTATCAGCGGGCGTACCCATCCGTGCGAGTATCCCTCCTGCTTTATCGGCCATCATGTCCTCCCTTATGCTTTACCATTTGCTTGTCCCTCCAGTCTGTCCACTCTCTTATCGACACCCTCCGACTGTACTTTCCACTCACCTCTCCACACGACGTTATCCTTCATCTCCTTCACAGCGTCGCACAGGCTCCCTACGGCCATATTCAGCCGCACATTGGCAATAATTAACCCCAGCAGTATAACCGGCGTCCCGTACTGTACCAATTCCATAAGTCCCATTCCATGTTCCACACTAACCCCCTGAAGTAACAGATAGTTGGTATGTCCACTCCACTTTGTCGCCGGAAATCACGTTGATTTCTGTAAACACACTCCTGTCCATACCTATACCAGCGGCTGCCACATTAAACAACATGTGCTCGGTAATGGCAAACGACCCCGCATACGTATTGGTAGCCACCGACTTGTATATATTTGCCGTAGCCCCCTCTATCTGCGTACCAACGTCTCTGGCCTCCCCACAGGGCGTCTGGAGGGCTGTATTGCCTGCAGCCTCAACATTCGTCCCTGTCCCGCTGTCATGATACTTGAAGTTGGCCCAATCAGCCTCCACCCCCTGTAACGAATCCACCAGATAGGCCACAAATGTATCTGTAACCACATGGGTGCTGATGATGCCCATATCCTCCACACTGCCGTCCACACGGAACACACGGGCGCTCAGGGATGCACTCAGCGGCACGATCCCGAATAGCCGTGCCAGATAACGCATGAAGAACTCCCGCGTATGCACGACCGCCCCGGGATGCTTCCGGCGCAGCCATATTACAAACTCATCCCACAATCCCTTATCCTTACCGCGTCCCCTGTCCATAACCTGCCCCCTATATGCTGATTGGTTGTGATGTGTTGTCATCCTCTAAACTAATATATGTCTTACCGTCAAGCTCCACTTTTGCCCCTACTTCATACTCGCCCACGCCCTCCCACGTACCTTCCCAGTCCACATCGCTTGCATCCACGTCCCGGAACCACACTTCCCATGTCCCATGAGGATCACCACTCACAACATCCCACGTGGCGACAATAGCCGACTCATATTCCCCTGTGGCGCGATTCCGGCTCACTACCTCGCGTAATTGCAAATTGGAGGCGATATTGAGCAAATTAGCTACATCCCCGACAGCAACCTCCCCCATGGATATCTTATTGAGTGAGAACTCTGATGGGTCGAATACAGGCGGGGTATTGCTCGGTTTATAGCTATCATAGACATCCTCGTCATATTGCACCAGTGTAAGCGTCCTCATGAGCTCTGTAGTGCGGCTTATCTCGGTGATACGATACTGGAAGGTATGAGCGCCACTTACGCCGAAGGAATACACCTCATACACCTCCGATACCCTGTCCCACGTCCATCCTTCACCAAATGTTATCACAGCCCCCTTTACATTCCCGTGTGTAATACCATTCTTAGTCTCGATACTCCCATCGGTATGGTAAATCACCAACTGATACACTTGCCCCGCCACGTCGGATAATGTCCGGTCGAAGGTAAGTGCAGCCCCCAGCCTGAAGTCCTGCGCCGTAGCCCCCTCATTAAACATAACCCCATCGAAGTACGCCTCTCCAATGCCCCCCAACCATACCGTCGCCTCGGTCTGACCTACTGCCGTAGTAAATGTCACAGATACCCTCTGCCATTGGTTGAGCAATGTCTCATCTGCCTTTGCCTTGCTGTAGGAGCTGCCTGTAGCCCGCGTCATTGCCCTGATAGTAGTACCTGGTACGTAAACATTAAGCATATACACCCATGCTGATAGTGTGTACTCGGTATTGGGTTTTACCATGAAGGTCTGCTGCCCGCCTCCATTATCTACAGTACATCGGGTATGGAAGCTGTAAGTCCCGTACTTTGCCGTAACGTCTGTGGATTGCCCATACACGGATGGTGACCTCCACTTTGTCCAATTAGGTAATAAGGCCGACTCAAAACTCCCATTCAGCAAGTAATTCTGCACCACCCCAATAATACGTCCTCCCTGGCCGGTTGTCAGGATATCGTGTTGCACCTCCACCACATCGCCAACCTGAGCAGCCAGTGCATCCACATCCACACCGAACGTAATAACATTATTCAGTAACTCATTACCCATGAGGGCGAAGCGGGCAATGGAGAATGCCTGGTCGAATGTCGTCGTACCATACAGTGTCAGCGTAGTAGGAACCGATAATGCCGTCCCACTATCCCAATCGGCGGTTCTCGCGGCCAACGTAGTCTTCTGATACCCACGCTCCTCATCATAATAATTCACCTCCAGCACATTCACTTTCTGGCTCTCGTCCATGTACATCTGCACGAAGGTATCGAGGTGGATATTCCCCATCGTAAATACCTGTGTAACGTCGGCAGGCTTATCCGTGAATGCGTATATCGTCGTGCCCTGTGGATACACCATACCACGCCCTTCCTGGCATATCCTCAGTATGGCATCCCAAGCTGTTATGAAGGCATCGAATACGATGTTGAGCTCATATCCCAGTTCCCCTTCGTCCTCATCACCACCATTCACATAATCAGACCATGCCCTGAACGATTCATAATCTATCCTGTCCTTGTCTATCCCGCACCCGTATACGGCCTCTGCATCCTCATTGCCCGCTGTGGGGTATGCAGGGTGGTCAGGATGCCCTTGTGCCAATATATCGTACACTGCCCATGCATGATCATTGGCGGCCCCCGATACCCACCCTCTTACTTCCCGCACACCTGCTGGGTTTGTCCAATACCGCGTATTATACACCCACACCTCACTTCTCTCCACATCCACCTGTACATCGATATCACTGTTTATCTGGCCGGATGCCAATGCCTTAATGCCCAATAATGGCTCACCGGGATATGTAAACCCCGGACTCAACCCCTCATCGATATTCTCTTCACCGTAGACTATCGTTGCTACGTTCACCAGCTTTACTACAGTAGGGCCGATAGCTGTCACCCTCACCTCGTAGGATTTGTTATATTCAAGTGCATCCTCTTTCGGAACTGCCGTCAAGGAAAAAGTAATAGGTTCTGTGGTTTTACGCACTATGTTTGCAGCCCCCACACCAATATAATCCGGATCAGAAAACCCGGAACTGAAACTAAGCCAGGTAGATGTTCCCACCTTACGGTACTCCGCATATATCCTGCAAGTAGCACTGACGATATTCCCGTCCAACGGTGCACCGTATAGACCATAAGGGAACTCAAGAGTAATTTCGATGTTGTGCGTGGATGCGATGGTAAGAACAGGAGCATACCAATCAGAGGTCGCAGGGCCGTTTCTTAGGAACGGGTATACCTTATCCGATATGCCGGTCGCTCCACCAGTGAAATAGAACATGGGGTATGCTGTGGATGGTAATGTTGCCGATGCGAAGTTCATATAATACTGGTCTTGGTTCAGTGCTGGATCATAATAAACAACGTAGCGTACTCCCGGGGCAAATGATGTATTGTCTCCTTTTATAGTTCTTATTATGCCATTAAGGTAAAGGGGGTGCTCATCCCATACTACGCGGGTATCTACATCCCTGTATCGGAAATTAGCCACTTCTTTATTGACTGCCGGATAATCTACAGACAGCGATACATCTTGTACAAAGTTACTGTAAGTCACATCGAACCCGGTTATCACAAATTGCTCAAGTAAGCCGGGCCGTGTTTCCCATTCCACATCCTTATTCCAGTCCTCTATAGGCCGCCCATTCACAATTACACCATCCGCAAACTCGGCTGTTCCGTGCCCCAATTCCCATCCGTGCCCAAGATGCCCATCCTCTATCGGGGGATAAGCCGTGACGAATGGGCTTTGGTCGAGAATATACCGGGTGTTGATAAATGATATACCCGGCTGTTCCGACCACTTCACTTCCCTGTCCCCGCTACGCGCTACGTATTCGGGAAGGGTACGTTCGTCCACTTTGTGTGCAGCCAATCCATAGAGTGCATACAATACCTGTTTGTCGTCCTTCGTGGTGATGTATCTGTTCTTCAGTATCGGTCTTACCCGCGCCTTACCATACACGATGGGCATTGCAATCCCATGTGATGCCAGCGGGCTACTCCTGTGCTGCCACGCATAGGAATCGGACATGGACTGGTCTTCCTTCTTATCGCGTAGGAAATACATAAGAAGCAGAGCTCCGCCAGCGAATAATGGCTTGCCCCACCCAGGTACGAAAGCCGCAGCCTTTCCTAAAAAGTCCCCCAATACTCCCCACGTCTCTCTGTCCCCGCCCTCCGGCACAGGCAACACTCTATACTCTTCCTTATCCGCAGGGAATATCTTACTCAACGCCAGTGGGATAACCTCTCCCCTGCACGCCACAATACACTCCCCGTCATACTCCACATAGTCGGCCAGCGACTTCCCACTCCCCCACGGGTACTCTTTCGTGTCCGATCCGCCCGTCAGCGGATTGAGTATATTAATTACTGTCAACATACCTGTAATACCCCGTTATCCTGCTTTGTAAGCTGTCCATACGCGACAATATAATCCCCGTCATCTTCATCGTATGTATTATCCTGTTACCGCCAATATACACCCCAGCGTGGGTAATAAGCCCCGGATGCATCCTCATCAGCACCACCAGCGGCGCATCGTTGTCCACCGGCTTCACCACTTCTTCCCAGTCCCCTGACCCAACAGCCTCGTCCATGAGTGCATTGATAACCGCGAAATCAAAAGCACCTACTGCGAAATCCGGCACCTTTGTCCCACACATCTTGTACACCTCCATCACCAGCCCCCAACAGTCCAATCCGGTCAGCACATTGCGCCCACCGTCAACAAATCTACCTCCTACCAACCGGCTCACCTTAACCATACATACCTCCTGCGATACCGGGGCTGCCGCCATAATTCTGCGTGTTATCACGTAACGCACATGCTTCGAGCGTATGGTCGCACTTGTCATATCCAAGTTGGATAGTAACGAGGCCACTGGGTGACTCAGCCACGAATGGCCGCGCCCCATCCACTTCCATAAACACCCTCACATATATCTGATACACGTGGTGATAGTGATTGGCGAGGAAGAAGCCGTCGTTGAACTGTGACCCACTTACTGTAAATCCAGTATCCTTTGCCAATGCCCACCTGTATGGGTCGAGGGCGCGTGTCCCTGGTGCATACTTGAATACATACTGAACAAGGTTTCCTGTACCACATACTATCCTGTTATACCGCACTCCCGCCACACCGGTATCCTCCCCTGCCACAAACCGCATTTGCGCGCTGGTACGGGTATGGTTTGGCTGCGTATACTGACAGAGCGCTCCTTCGAACTTATGTCGGCAAAAACTCGGCACATACCTGTCACGTGGAAACCGTCTGCTGAGCAGGCTGGGAATACCAATCGTAAACACCACAGCTTCGGCCATCACCTCGCAGCTCAATATCTCTGCCGACTCGTCTATGGCTGGTGTAGTGAGGCTAAGGTGCGCGGAATGCACCACCATGAGACGTACTGTCTGCCCTACAAGGCCGCCACTGTCTCGTATTGATTGGCGTAGTCCACTACCAAGCTTCACATATCCTATTCGTAATTGGTACTCAGGAAATTTACCACTGGTGGAGAAGCTTACGTCACTCAGGGCGAAGGACGTGGGTAGATAGAGATGTGAATCCCACGTTACGTTGCTATTGTTATTCGCAAACCTGTATTGAGTAGTAGGGCTTGTGGTGATCTCTAACAGCCATATCCATGCCCCACTGCTGGCTATCTTATTCTGTTCCAGTATGTAGGCGGCGTTCAGAGAATCCACTATACCTCCTCCGATTCTTTAGGCATCGCTTGGTACATTCTCTACGAAAAGTTGTGCATTGTTTATAGTAAGACATGCTGCTATGACGGTGTGTCTTAATGCATCTGAAAGGCCACTATCCGAAACATCCCCCGGTGTGTATTTATGTAGACATTCACAAGCAGCGCATACACGTTCTTGTATGCTCATTGCTTCATCTCCAAGCACCATGTGCCCGTTTTTCACATCAGTTTCTATCGAGTTTCTTATAACCCCAAATACCGCATCGGTGAGTTCGCCCATTTCCATTTTCATTTCTGCTCCGTTGTGTTATGCTTAGACTTCCTCCAGCACAAACTCCGCCATCCACCACAGGAAGTTAGTATCAGGGTGTGGGATATACCTGACCAATCCCAGGAACCGTACAGTGTAGGCTGTACTATCTGCCGGGTTTGTCCATGTGAAGTAATCAGACCCACCTACCTGGTCATCCTCAAAGTCCCTGATCACATCCTTGTTCGCCGTCGTCAACCATGTATAGTTCACCATCCATCTTCGTGATATCCGGGTGAACCTGGCCCTCGACGTAACATATCCACCCTCCGATTGGCTTCTGATGGCCGGATCATGGGCCATGGTACTGTCAAAGTCCCCCACAACCGGACTGTGTAGCTCCGTTCCTCGCCTGTATATCGTAGGAAATGTAGCCATCTCACCCTCCCCTCAACGCTTGTGCGAAGGCAGGGTTGGTATTAACCTCATCCATTACCATACTGATAATCCACTGCTTGCCATCGAACCGGCGCCCTGTCTCCCGTAGATTGACCGGCTGCCCCCTGTTCTCCACGTTGATGGTTACGGGGGTGGCCTCTGCTGGTATGGCGCGGCGTCCCAGCTTATCCGGTAATCGGGGACTGGTTTCTGTAGGGGCCGCTTCCATAGACCCCATGTCCACACTTGGTAGTATCAGGTCAATAGGAGGCACTTTTACCTGTATATCAGGTGCGATACGTTTTGCCAGTATGGGTGCTTCTGGCTCTACCAGTTCTGGTATAGTGCGTTTCCCTACTACCTTACTCCAATCACGTCCAAGTATGGGTGCTTCTGGCTCTACCAGTTCTGGTATAGTGCGTTTCCCTACT
>SDBT01007278.1_pt1 | contig 18247 bp, 21 predicted proteins | sample 2277101 | NCBI WGS metagenome assembly SDBT01 (sample SAMN10404973, study PRJNA504765) | marine sediment metagenome | isolation source: marine sediment core GS10_PC15, 103 cmbsf | place: Arctic Ocean: Southern Knipovich Ridge | collected 2010
ATATAATTACTGGAAATCATGATATTTATAAAAAGCATGATACTGATGTTAATTCTCTTAGAGCATTCAGATATCTTCCTAATGTTTTTATTTATGAGAAGCCATTCATAGCTACAAATAAAAAATCTGAAATATTGGTTCTTCCCTGGGTTGGAGATAAAGCCGAGGAGACTAAAATATCTCAAGCTAATAAAGCAGATTATATTTTTGCCCATACAGATATTTCGGGATTTAGATATGACAATGGCCGCAAAATTGTAAAAGGAGCTGATATCATAGACCTGGAAAAATACAAAAGAGTATTTTCTGGTCATGTTCATAAGCGTCAAGAAATTCATGGGTCAATGGCTACTTATATCGGATCTCCATATCACACTAAACGAAGTGATATTGGGAATGATAAAGGAATTTATATTTTCAATCCTGATAAAAATACTACAGAATTTCATGCCAATACTCTTACTTCGATATTCCAAAGGATTAGTTTGGAAGAATTGTTAGAAATTCCACTAGAGGAGGCTTATAAGATTCTAGAAAATAACTATACGGATATTATAGTTCCTGATAAGTATATTCAGCTTTTCAATCTTACAAGGTTCATAGAACTTTTAAGAGATTGTAAGTATAAAAGATTAGAGACCCGGGGAGAAAAAGCTAAATTGGATGAAAGCCTGAATAGTATAATTGATGGAGAAAACATCAAAGATATTTTCACTTTATTGGAAATGGGAATAGAAGATTTACTTCACTCAATGGAAACTATTATTAAGCTTAAATTGCTTAATAAGGAGTATTATGAAAAAGCTGCGGCAGATGAGGAAATATGATATAGACTTTGATAATTTATCTGATCATTTTTCAGATGATTATGAGATGGATATTGTATTTCCGATGGCGCAAGTTGATCTTGTTTCTGTTCAGGATTTGGGTCATTCCTTTGGTCATGGTATGTATACCATAAGAGATTAAGTAAAATTAAATGGAGAAATATTGAATCTGATTTGATGGAACATTATACTTATATCACAACTAATTTATCTAATGGAAAACGATATGTAGGAGACCATTCTACAGATATTATAGATGATGGATATATGGGAAGTGGAAAAATCATTTTAAGAGCTCTAAAGAAATATGGAAAAGAAAATTTTAAAAAAGAAATTTTAGAAAACTTTGAAACAAAACAAGAAGCATTTAATGCGCAGGAAAAATATATTAATAAATATAATACTTTAGCGCCTAATGGATATAATTTGAGCCCTACTGGTGGAACTGAAATGGGAGGAATTTTATCGGAGGAATCCAGAAGAAAGATAAGCGAAACTTTAAGTATAAGTAATAAGGGGAGAAAATTATCAGAGTTTCATAAAAAACAATTAAGTATTGCTAAAAAAGGAATAAAATTTTCAAAAGAACACAAAGAAAAATTAAGTAAGTCTAAAAAAGGAAAGCCATCATTTTTCTTGGGAAAAAAACATTCGGATGAAACCAAGAAAAAAATAAGTATTGCCGGCAAGGGTAGAAAGCATCCGTCCGAAACCATACAAAAATTTCAAGGAAGAATTCCATGGAATAAAGGGATTAAAATTATAAAAAATAATGAGGACTAAAAAAATTTCTTGGAAGAATATCGGACCATATGGTAATAAGTTACAAACATTAATTTTTTCAGAAGTCGGAGGATTATGGATGGTAGTTGGAAAAAATGGAGCAGGAAAATCCTTTTTGGTTAATCTGCCTAAAATTTTATATTATGGAAAGTTAGATAGATTCAAGAAAGAAGACCTCAGCAATAGGTTAAACCGGCATGGATGGATTTGGGGAGAAACTGAGATACGTCCGGGGGAGTATGTTGAGATTGAAAGAAATTTTGCTCCAAGCGAATTGACAGTTTCAAAAGGTACAGATGATGAAGATAGAGAGGATATAGGAAAATCAGGAATTGCTAACTATCAGGATTATATAGATTCTGAAGTAACAGGACTTCCTTACCATATCTTTTCAAATATCATCTCACTTTCAGTAAATGATTTCAAATCCTTCATTTCTATGTCGCCAAGCGATAAGAGAATTATCGTTGATAAGCTTTTCTCAATGGAGATTATCAATCGAATGAATGAAATGGTTCGAAAAGATTTAAGAGAAGCTAAGATTAATATTGACATTTATGATAGAGAAATCAAAAGTTTGGAAGATACTATCACAAGTGCTAATCGAGAGCTTGAGAAACTTAAAGTCAAAGTCAAGGAAGATAACACCAAGAAGATTCAGCAGATTATTGAAAAGATGATGGTGTATAAACCCAAGATGGAAGAAGCAATTGGAAAATTAGATATATGGAAAGCTAAAAAGGATGATATAGAAAAAGCTTATAATATTTTCCATAGTAAGAAAGGAACTCTATCTTCTGAGCTTAAAGAAATTAAAAACAAACTGAAATTATATCATCAAGATAAATGTCCAACTTGTTCAACCCCATTTACAGAATCACGATTTGATCTTATAAGAGAAAAATTAGAAGAAGATCAGCAGGATAGAGAAATCCGTCTCAATGATTTAGAGCTTAATGAAAAGAAATACAAGGAAGCTTATAAGAAAACCAGAGAAGCAATAAAGAAATTATCTGATTTTATTCTACAGGTTAAGTCAACTTATACAGCTTTATATAATGAGGTTAAAAAACTTAAAGGGGATAAACCTAAAGAATTTAGCTCAATCAAAAACATAATTGGAAAGAATACTACTGTCATTAATAAGAAAGAAAAGGAAAAAGTTGATGAGGATGATAAATTTAAACACTTATTATTGTTAGAAGAATTGTATAGCGATAAAGGAGTTAAGAAAAGAATCCTTGAAAGCTATCTTCCTACATTAAATCGAGAGGTAGAATTCACCCTTAATGAATTACATTTTCCTTATCAACTTCGATTTAATAATGATTTTGAACCAATCATGCAGCATTTGGGAATGGAGGTAAATGTAGAGACCTTATCGACTGGAGAAAAGAAAAGAGTTGATTTAGCTGTACTTATTTCAATCATAAGAATGATTAAAAGAAAATATCCAACTTTGAATATTTTTATGCTTGACGAGGTTCTATCATCAATTGATGGTGATGGAATTTATGATATTATTGGTCTTTTGCAAAAGACTGCAAAAGATATGAATTTGAATATCTTTATAATTCACCAAACCCCTCTTCCAATAGAATATTTTGACTATCGTATTGAAATAACCAAGAAGGATGGATTTAGCGATTTAAATATAGAAACTTTAAACACAGAAGACAATGACGCCAACTAAACGTCAAATTGATATTTCTCATGCAAAATATAATGATGAAACGGGTTCTATATATCTAAGTTTTTTCCTCCATGGAGAAGATGCATCAAACGAGGGAAAAAGATTCAATATCAATAGAAAAGCGGCTGAAGGTGAAGAATTACCTTCTTTTAAGGAATATGATATAGACTTTGATAACTTATCGGATCATTTTTCGGATGATTATGATGATTTTTTTATTGCCGATGGCGAATAGAGTCGCTGCTCAAACAATAGCTAATGATCTTGTTTCTGTTCAACCACTTTCATCACCAACAGGAAAATTATAGAAGAAGAGATTAGCGAAGCTTGATAATTTAATCAAATAGCCAGGATATATAAAATAAAATAACAAACATGAATTTAGTTAAAGAAAACTTAAACGAAGAAATCATGGTAGGTGGGGAAGATAATTCTCTTGTACTTAACCAGGTCAAAAACGTTCTTAAAAACACACAAGCTTTATTGGATCTATTAAATACTGGTGCAGTCCTTACTCCAGAAGAAGGTGCTAAGTTATCTGTTATGGATGCTAACATTCAGGACACCAAAAATCGAGTAGAAAATGAAGCTACTGATCTTCCTGGCGAAACACCTGATGCTCCAGTTGAAGAATTACCTCCAATGGATGTTGTTCCTGGCGCTGAAGGTGATATGGATGCAGAAATCATTGAACCTATTCCAGCTGAGGATATCGAAGCTCCTATCGGTGGAGAAGAATTACCTCCTCCATTCCCAGAAGATGAAGTTGACAGCGTAGAAATGGATGTTGACGGAGATGGTGATGTAGAAGTTCTTAATGTAGAAACCAAGTACGAAGACGAGGTAAAATAAAATAACTCGTATTCCATTGAAAGCTAAAACTATTAATGATTTTAAACGAGGCATTGATCCTAAAAAATCTTTAGGTATTGGGATTTTCCGTGATATACCCAAAATAGAAAACATAAATCTTCCTGTAAAATATGAGTCGGGATCTATAATTGATGCTAAAAGAAACTGGATTATGGAGATCGGTGCTAGTCCCGAAACTGACATAAAAGATTCTTTTTCCGAATTTATAGTTAAATTAATAAACCAATCTCATGAAGGCTAAATTTACACGAGGACAAGAGCCTTCCAAATCATTAAACATCGGTCAAGATAGAGAAATCTATCCATCTTTCGAGGGTCAAAAGATACCTCACGGAATTTATGTGGCTTATACCGATAAGTATAAAGCCGTTTTAGAAATTGGTGAAGAAGATTCATATATTATCTCTAATTGGGCATCGATAAGTTCAGTGTTTTGGGTAGAAAACCCACATAAAGAAGTATTAACCGGATATTGGAACATAGGTAAGATCTTGGATAATCTAGGTATTATTGAATTAGAAAAACATGATTCCAAAGATGAAATTTCAGATTTCATTCCTATTGAAGGGAATAAAGGGATGAGGGAGTCTTATGATTTTAAAAGAGGAAAAACTCCAGGAGAATCATTAAGAATAGGAGAAAATAGAAAGGTATTTCTCTCTAGATCTTCTATTAAAGAACCATTTGAAGTAATAGATTTCCCGGATGGATATTATTTAGTTCAAAATCATAATGCAGATTTCGGCATAATAGAAATTATTGAAGGAGATTTTGTTAGTTTTCAAAGCCCTTTTTATATGCACTCCGCAAATTTGCTGAAGGATCTCAGAAATGATACTTTTAATAGATTTGATGTAGATGAGAATTTTGGAGATTATTCTCAACGTATGAATATAGTACTGATAAAATCTATTCATGATGGAAAAGTAGATGAATCATCTTTCAAAAGAGGAAAATCCCCGAAAGAATCTCTAAACATCGGAGAATTCAGTGCAATAAAAGCCCCATATTTTAATAAGCAAATCGTTCCAGGCATTTATATTTGCCAATCCAGAAATATGAATGATGAAAAAGATTATGCTTTTTTTAAAATTAACATTGAAGATGATTTCATTAGTCAGCAATCTAATTATCATAAAGATATTAAAGATGCTGAAAAAGATGTATGGGAGAAGGAGTCTGATTCAAGATTCAATACAAATTCTGCAATTCCAGAATATCTAGACTCGATGAGGGTAGAGTCCATTAAGTTATACAAACATCTAGATGAATCTTATAATTTTAAAAGAGGCTTATCCCCAAAAAAGGGATTAGAGCTTGGGGAATATCGAGAAATACCTTTTCCATTTCCAGGAGGAACGATAAAAGAAATACCGCCCGGAGTTTATGTAGCCACATCAGATGATGGTGATAGAATATTACTAAGATTTTATGGTAAAGATTACTTTGATGCTATTTCTACATGGAATATAGTTCAGCACGAGGAAAAAAGCATGTTAAGTTATATTAGAAGATCTCCAAGGAGGCATGCAAAATATGGAGAGAGATGGCTTATAAGGGAAAAAATTCGAAAAATTCAAAAAATTGATATAGATCTCAAGGAGATTCAACGTCATTCTGAAATGAATGAAAATTTTCAAAGAGGATTAGATCCATCAAGAGCTATGCAAGTAGGCAAACATCGAGTTTTGACCCCTCCTTTTGATATGGAGAAAATAACGCCAGGTATTTATGTTGCTCATTTTGAAAAGGAAAAAATTGTAGTACAACTTGATCCAGATCCTAAGAAATGTTGGAAATTAAGTCCATGGATTAATAATTCCCATTGGCTTGATGTAGATGATTGGGATAGATATACTTATGCGGATGAAGAAAAAATGTTTAATATAAGTCACACGTGGTTAGAAAATGCAAATGTACTCTATAGAATTAGTAAGAGAAGAACCCGATCTCCAGGAATCATTAGATTTCAAAAGAGGACAAGAACCAAAAACCTCGCTGGGGATAGGAAAAGAAGCAATAAACCGAAGAAAATGGAATAACATACCTGAAGAACTTTTGGATGAATGGTTTGGAGCTAATTGGAATTGGGAAAAAGGACATGTAATGGATATGGATTTCACTAATGGAGAGCTTAATATCTATCGTTCTCCAATGTCTTCATTTTCTACTGAGCTAGATGAAGACGATATTGTTTCCGGAATAGACATCGATGACTTAATAGGAGAGCTGATGGAGTATGATGATGCAGCCAATTATTATTTTAATGAGAAAGATTATACATGGACCAAGATATAATCCAAAACCTTCCATAGTTTTCCCCATATAATACACATGAATATAGAAACATTATTAGAGGAATTCAAGTCGACTTTCCTTCCCCCAGATTTTGAATGGCGTAAAGGACAAAAGGAAGCCATAATTCAAATTATCCAAACTTACAAAGCTCAAAAGCATAAATTTGTTATCTTAGATGCTCCAGTGGGTAGTGGCAAATCTCTTATTGCAATGGCTTTTTCCTGGATTATGAATAAGATTGGAAAGAAAGGTTATATTCTAGCCTCCGACATATCTTTACAGGAACAATATGAAACTGACTTCAAAAATTACAACCTTAATTGGGGTTCGATAAAAGGATTGAATAATTACGATTGTACTGACAACTTTGAGAAACATCCTCTCGGAACCTGTAGAATGAAAGGAATTCCCGCTCAAAGGATGCATTGTTATGATGAATGTCCTTATTATTCTAATAGGGATCGAGCATCTAGATCTGATACATCATTAATGAATTATGCTTATTGGATGATTATGCAGAATTATGTCAATCAAGATATGACTATTGCTCATCAATTCCCAAAAAGAGCATTTACAATATGTGACGAGGGTCATAAAATTCTTGATATAGTTCAAAACCAATACACTCCTAAAATTGGGGAGGGTACTATAAAAATATTTGAAAAATTAGCTTATTTCTTTAGTACTCATCATGTTAAGAACCTTGGCTCCGATTTAGAAGACATTAGAACAATTTATGATAAGATTAAAGAAGAAGAAAATCAAGAAAGATTATTAGGTCTTCTCAAAGAGCTAAAGGAAGCTGTATATGCATTTGTTGAATGTGTAGATTTATTAAAGACACGGGCTAAAGATGAGTATGAAGGAAAGAGTATTCCTAAAGAATGGAGAAAAAGTTTACAAAATTCCAATATTGCAAGTGATTTTTATACAAAGATTAAAGATTTTATAGAAGTTATAGAAAAAACTTCATCCCGAAATATAGTTAAGAATCCACAAATGAAAGGCGATATAGTTTTTAATTGTTTGGAAGAAAATTATATGATGCAGAACTATTTTCATAAACATACTGGATTTACCGTAATAATGTCAGCTACATTTTCAGATCCAAAAGAATACATCAAACAAATGGGGATAGGAACGGCTAAATACATTAAAGTTGAAAGCACATTTGACTTTTCAAAATCCCCAATCTATTACTATAATCAAAAGAGAATGGGTTTTAAGCACATCAAAGCTAATCTTCCATGGCTTAATCAAACCATTAATAATTTATTGGATGAGCATAAGGGTGAAAATGGTATCATTCACACAGCTAGCTATAAACTAACCATGGATATTCAAAACGGTCTTTCAAAAAAGAATAAAAAGCGAGTATTAGTTTATTCAGGTACAGATGAGAAGAGAGAAGTATTGGAACAAATGAAGCGCAGTAAGGATAAAATACTCATGGGACCAAGTCTTTTGGAAGGCTTAGACTTGAAAGATGATTGGAGCAGGTTCCAGATATTCGCCAAAGTTCCATATCTGAGCTTAGGAGATAGATTTGTCAAAGCTAAGTTAACTTTGAATCCTGGATGGTATCGATGGCGTGCCATTTTATCTATACTTCAAGGAATTGGTCGAAGCATTAGAACAGAGTCAGATTGGGCGGTGACATATATACTAGACGCATCTCTATCTGATTTAATGAGACAGCATAGCTCAGCATTTCCTATTGAATTTATGAAAAGAGTTCGCGTGAGAAAAGAATAAATAAAGAAAAGACTTTTTTATGAAAGCTCAAGAGGTATTAGAAAACATGAGATTTGAGAGAAAAATTGACCCCAAAAAAGGATTGGGTATCGGCTCCCACTCATCTTATTATGCCCTTGAATTAGCTAGAAATGGATTAATTAGAGTACCTGAAGGCGAATATGTTTTAAAGATTACTGGATTTTTTGGAGGCTCAAAATATAGATCTTGGAAAAACACCGCAAAGAAAATATTTGTAAAGGGGTTTGGCATAATTTCCGGTAGGGATACTAATGATGGAAGCAAATTAGAAGTTAGCGTTAAAGAAACCTTTCTAAGGGATATTAAATATCAAAAAAGAAATCAATATCAGGGCGGGTCCAATTATTATATTAGTGTTCCGATTCCTGAAAATACTGATAAGGAAGAAATACTTATACTTTCTAAAGCTCATAAGTTAAAATTTCAGAAAAAGCAAACTAAGATGTGGTGGAAAATCACGCAGAATCTTAAGAATATATCCGCAAAATCTCACGAGGAGCATTTTCGTTGGATAATGGATAAAGAAATAAATTTAATAGACAGCGAATCTGTACATGAATCCTTAGATTTTAGAAGAGGAATCAATCCAAAAGAATCTTTAGGCCTAGGTATATTCAAGGGGAAGACACCAGATGATTTCATGGAATTTATTCTAGAGGATATGTCATGGAATGATCCAATCATAGATTATGAATGGCGCATCGGCAGGTTTGAATATGATTGTTTGCCAGGACAATCTGTAATTGGTGAATTGAAAGAAGCAGCTCAAAAGTTCGGGTGGGGAGATATTCTTAAGATAAATAAAGATCCTAATGATTGGGGGTCTAGATCTGGTCCTGATGGTTCTGATAGACATTATTACCATATACAATTCAAAGCCAAATATAAGTCTGCCGCTTTACAAAGATTTGATTATTCAGTCAATGAATCTATTGGTGTTGGAGGATACTCAGCTGAACAATGTGAAAGAGATACAAGAGATATTCTTAAGAATGAATATGGACAAATGGACGTGGAAGAGGTAGATATAAAGAAATTTCTAAATCAGCAGATCGCTCCAGCTTTCGAGAACGATACAATATACGACTATGATAGTCTATACGATTTCATATTACAAGTACAAAAATGAGTAAATTGATAAAGGAAAAACTTGAATTTCAACGAGGTCTAGAGCCAAAAAGATCTTTGGGTCTTGGAATGACTCCTGAAAAACAAAGGGATTTCGTATTGGAAAAACTTATTGCAATAGGGATTGCTGAAAAGGGGGATGTATTTACTTTTCGAGAAAAAATGCATGGAGTTAGTAAGATCTTATATGTTTTAGAAGATGCAGTCTTACCAGGAAATTCTTTTGGCGGTAAAGGTGGGTCAAAATATTATCTTATACAAGAGTTGCTAAATGATAAAGCAGCCTGGTATATTCATGATCCATGGGAAAGAGAAACATTTTTGTTCCAGGGAGATTATATAGAAGCAATCAAATTTATTTCGGAGAAAATGATTATACGAAAAGAAAAAGATATAATTATAATAAATAAAACCATAAATGTTCTTAAAAAAGAAATTGAAAATATTAAATCAATAAAAGAAAGTATATGAGATAAATTAAATGAAATCAATAAAAACAGATGAAAAGGGGCATTTTATATGCGAGGAATGTGAAAAAGCTATAAAAAATAAAGCTTCTTTTGGCAGACATATTTTATCACACGGAACTAAAGAAATATATTTAGCAAAATGGTTAAAAGAGTATAAAGATGGGATATGTAAAGAGTGTGGAGAATCTACTGCTATTCTAAAATTAAAGTATAATAATTTTTGCTCTAAATCTTGTGTAATGAAAAATAGACATAAATTAGGTTATAAAGAACGTGTTTTTACAAAAGAGATAACAGCAAAATCTATGAAAACTATCATTGAGAACAAAAGAAAAAATCCTTTTTTAAATAAAGAAATAAGAGAGAAAATTAAAAAAACTTGTTTAAAAAAATATGGAGTAGATCATCCATTGAAATCTAAAAAAATTAGAGAAAAAAGATCCAATACTTGTTTGAAAATATTGGGATGTTCTGAACCTTTCCAATCTGAAAAGGTGAAAGAGAAAAGTAAAAAAACATGTTTGGAAAAATATGGAGTAGAATATGCCATCCAAAATTCTGATGTACACAAAAAACAAGTTAAATCTGCCTTCTATTCGGGAATAAATATAGGAATATTCCAAAATATAATTTATTATCAAGGATCATATGAGTTGGATTTTTTAGAAAAATATTATGATTTATTTGATGAAATAGTACGCGGACCCTCAATTAAGTATATATTCAAAGGAGAAAATAAAATTTATTTTCCTGATTTTTTTATTAAATCAATCAATTTAATAGTTGAAATAAAAAGTTCATATACCCTTAGGGAAAATATGGATAGAACAAAAGAATTATATTCAAAAAAATTAGGATATGATTTCATTATGATATTGGATAAAAATTATGAAAAATTCAACAAAAAATATTTAAATAAAAATGTCATTGCATAGCCGCTATAATAATGAAGATGTCCTAATGAGAGCAGTCATCGCAGGAATGTTGGATGTTCTTAATAATCAAATCAAGTACGATCAAGTATGGAGTACTGACGATGTAGAAACTATTGAAGTTCCGTGGTATTATAATCAATCTGGAGATGAACGTTTCATGCAGGATTTCTATACACATTACGGATCTTGTGTTCCGCCTAAACCTGTAGATGGAAACTTTGATATGATTCCTCGAGGAATTCTTACTTATACAGGATCTACAATCGATGAGCAAAGAATAACCTCCAGATTTGTACAAGGAAAATATGTTAAGGATATTGGGGGGGTTTTAGAACAATATGTTTCATTTCTTTATTCCATTCCTCTTCAAGTTAGATATGATGCTGAATTATGGTTTGATACTCAGTTAACTGCATTGAAAGTAGAACAACAAATCAGAGAAGTTTTATTTAAAAACGTCACCTTTTATGTTTATTATAAAGGAATGAGAATTGGATGTACAGCGGGATTCCCAGCAGACCTTCTTCTTGAAAAGAATATCCAATATTCATTTGAAGCAGATAATAAAATAAAATTAACATTTACTATTGAGGTTGAAACTTATCAACCAGTATTTGATCCAACTACAGAACAATTAGCATCCAATAAAATTAAGGGAATTGGCATTAACTTATATGCAGCTGGGGAAAAAAGTCCAGGACAAATTGTAATGAGTTCTCCGGCAGATAATTTAACAGTTCCTAAAGGAATTCCATTGTGGTTAGAATGGACATTTACTAAGGAAGGAGGAATAATGGCTAATACTTCTGTTTATTGGTTAGCGAATGGTACAAATGATAGAAATACAATAGAAAGAATGATACCAAATCATGAATTTTATATTTGGAATATTCCCGAAGATTTTACAGAATTTAAAGATCCTACAATTATATGGGACGAAGATCCTAGTACAAAAGCAGTTATTAGAGATCCAATATTAAAAGTTATTCCTGATACAAATACTAATGAGATTACAGAAAGTTCTTTCCAACTTATAGAAAATGGCTACTTTTTGGCCCCCTCTGACGATTCGAGTATAAATATAGTGTTAGAGATGATAGACGATGCCGGAGTAATTTCGGAATCTGAAGAAGGAAAAGTATGGGTAAATATACTATACAATCAGGTGGATGCGACGAATCCGGTGACTATATCGCCAGATACATCAATTTACTTCCCTGGTACAGTGGATTATGAAGAGATTGATTTGCAAGTTGCTAATGCAGCAGACACAGATATCTTTGGTATTGTAAATAAATTGAAAATTGTCTAAAACGTTTTGTAATTAGATAAATATATAGAAAAATAAGCCTTATTATCAAATAAGTAATTAACATGTTAGAAAAAATCACGAGTTTAAAAGAGTCATCAGCTAATCCAAAGGTTCAGTCCCTTTGTGAACAAGCTATTGCCAACCTGTCCAATGTTCTTTTACAAACTATTCCTGGCGCTGCTAGAGAAGATATTGAAAAAGCAACATATGAGAATCTATTTGCCGAATTGGGCAAAGTAGAAGAAGAGGACATAAACGTTTGGTTATCCAACGAAAAAAGAATCTATGAGAGTAATAATCTGGGGGTTAGAGATAACGCTCGAAGACTTTTAGAAAAGGAGGGTAAAGAAAACCCTACTTTGAAGGAGTTTCTCAATAATTTTCTGGAAGCAGCGGATGATAAACCAGAATGTCTTATTTATGAGGAGTTCATTTCAGGCGCACAAGCATTTAGCTACTACCCAGAGGTAGGAAGCGCGGTTGATGCTATCGCAGGTAGAGTAAAATCGTACAAAAACGATGTCAATCTCAATAAGATAATCGAAACAATGAAACTTACCAAATCGAGTTATTTAATTCCTTTTGTTATTACTCATGTTGATAATTATCTGAATAATAAGACAGAACAAAATAAGAGTATTCTTAAGGAAGCTTTAATTAAATTTTCTTATGATGATTTTGTTAGAGATATTATAAGCGTAGTTACGACTGATGCTACAGCTTTGCAACTAGAATTTGCTAACTCAGAATGCGATATTGATAAGGTTCATTCTCCATTGATATATTTAGGGGAAAACGAAGCAATATTTAATGTTAAGAATTCTTTCTATATTAAGAAGGGAAATCACATTAACAGGTTATCAAAGCAAGATCTTCCTAAATTGGATGAAGAATTTAAATTCCTATGCGAAATTATAAATAGCGACCAAGTAGAAATTATAGGAAATGATTTCAACGTGTATGTAGGTGAAGATCATGCTTGCATTAATGAGAATGGTGTTAAAGTTAATGAGCAACAATTTGGTGATGAAGAATTTAAGAATGCAGCAGCGGCAGCTCCTTGGGCTGGTAATACTAATTTCTTAAACATTGTAAACCTTATAAAGGAAAATCTAGAAGAAATTGCTGAGGTGGATTTCGTTAAAAGAGTTTTCTTGAAAGAAAATGAAAACTATTCAGCAGACGTTTTCAAACTTCGAGATAACGTGTTCATTGCAACAAACAATCCGGATGAAGGAAAATCTACATTCTATCGAAATGTAAATCCTATGCAGGCTAAGAATATTATGATGGAGCATCTTAGATATGACGTATCTCGTCTTTTCAAAGATATACTTCCTCATGAAGAAAAAATCCAAGCAGAAATTTCTGAGACTAAGAAATCATATGAAGATTATATTAGACTATTAGAAGCTAAGCTTCTTACTTTCCAAAATGGTTCAATCAATGAAACTACTAGGGAAGTTATTGATGCTCTTAGTGAAGAGATTGAAGAGGTTAAGAATGAATATAAGGATTATCTAAATGAGGTCGAAATATATATGTTAGTTCCTGAAGATGTGGATGTATCTGATCTTTCAGAACAAATTACTTTAACTATTGATACAGGAAAACAAAAATACGTAGTTCCTATTCCAGATGATGGAGATGAGACAATCTCAACTCCTCCAGGAGATGAAGAACAAGCAACTGGAACTATTCCTGGAGAGGAGAATAGATTAGATGAGCCTTCTTCCGCAGTTACATTTGATGATGAGGAAACCGAATTATTAGGCGACAGCCCTTCAATTCAGGATGATGAGGTAGATCTTGGTTCAGAAGAGGTCGAAAAAGATGCTGAGGAAGCAGAGGCAGAGGCAGATAAGGAAGATGAAGAATCTGATGTAGAAGATGATGATTTCGCTTCAGAATTAGATGCAGACATCGAAGATGAAGATGAAGAACTTGGAGATGAGGAGCAAGACGATGAAATCGAAAAGAAGAAGAAAAAGAAGGATAAAAACGAATCTTTAGAAAGAAATACTTTCGTAGAAGAAGGAACTGAAGATGAAGGTCCTAAGAAGCCTCAGAGAAAAGTCTTTTTGAAGAAGAAAATGAAAAAATAAATTATGTCTCTAAAAGAACAATATTCAATGCAGGATGGGTTTATTCCACCTTCAAGTCTTATTCCAGGGCAAAGATATCAAGCATATGATATAATGAATATGGATGCTGAGCCCGAGTTATTAACAGTTGAAGGTGTAATGCCATCAGAAAATGATCCGGCTCACTACACATTATCAGTTATGCTCGAGGTTGATGGAAGAATGGAAATGGACTTATGGCAAGTTGGAAGCGATCAAAGAATCTTCAAAAATTATACTCCTCCGCCATTAATGGTAGCAGAGAAAAAAGTTGTTGAGATAAAGCCGACAGTTAAAATACTCGGAGTTAGTAAAATTAATGAAGGCGATACTCATGAATATCATGTTTCCTTAAAGCCAGTTCCGAGAAGAATGCAAATTGGAGACGCCGTTATCTATGAAAAGAAAAAAGGATTTATTACTGGAGCTCATGGAGATGATTGGATTGTACAATGCCAATTCCAAACTTTCTGGGCAAAGACTAATCAATTGACTTCTTTGGAAGAAAAAACTAAGGTAGTTGGATACGATCAATTTAAATTTGACAAGAAAACTCAAGAGCTTCTATTTGAGCAAATGGTAAAGTGTGGAATTTTCATGAATAATGTACCTGTAAAAGTAAGCGGTTGTTATGTTAATTATGCGGATTGGAAACATGCTAAGGATGATGATCATATCCAAATTATGGTAGAAAATCAGGCTGCATTATATGAAAAATCCATAATCAGAATTATTGAGGATGTTAACTCATTCGCTAATCCGGCTAATTACATTGAAGGTGTTATAATTGATGTAAATACTGCGGAAGCTATGGAGAATTTGATGCTTAATGTAGAAGATTATACTATGGGATCTGATGATGAGAATGCTCCAGTTAGAGTTCTTAGAGTTGATGATCAAGGAAATCAATTTACAGATACATTAGCTAAAGCAACCTTAAATACTTTATCAGTCTAAAAAAAACAATTAACATGAAAAAATCAAAACTTATTAAAGAATCTTTAGGAGAATTTCTAAAAGAGGAAATTGGTGTGCGACTCCCTCAATGGGGAGGAGAGGATGATGAAGAAGAATTTGATGATGGAACACCATCTGAATATGATTTCGCAGTTATAGGATTAGATGCTTCAGACACTGAACTTCAAGATCTCGCAGGAGGAGAAGAGGGTTATAGTCATCCCCATGATGTAGAGTGGTTTAGCACAGAGCAGGAAGCTAATGAGTTTTACGAAGAAAGCAACATATCTAATCGTTACTTAGTTAAAATATTAAAAAGCGACCTCTATATTTAAAATATTTTACATAGGTCTCTATCGAGACAATGAAAAAAGACGGAATTCTTGCGCAGGGATTCCGTTACTTGTTCTTAAGAAAAACAAAACAAACAAAAATAAAATCGTGAATGAGAGCTAAATTTGTTAGAGGAATAAGCCCTAAAGATTCTTTAAAGATTGGTAGAAACGCTGCAATCCTTGAAATTGGCGGCGTTAATATTACAGTTTTTGGTAAGGGTGAGATATTAACAACATATAATTTAATTCCATTCGATAAATATTTTGGGGATACATTCGAAGAAGCACAATCTAGATTATTGCCCTACTTAAATAAGATGGGGAAAAGAATATATCATTCAGTTTTATATAATAGGAATTCTTCAGCTGATAAAATTGATATATTATTCCGCGATGAGAATAATAAATTTTTTGATGAAAAGACCCAAGAAAAATACAAAAACTTATTTGATTTAGAGTCTTTATAGAGATTCCTCCAAGTTGCGAAACTTTTTGTCATATGATTTGTATAAGAATAAACAACGTTAAAAATTAATTAAAAAACAATATGGCAGCATACGTGAAGAATAAAGATCTGCGGAGTGAATTGATAAAATCAAAGGAGGAAGGTAAATTGACAGCGGAAGCTATCCGTATGATGATGCTAATGGCAAACAGATTTGGGCAAAAATTGACATATGTTATAGAAGATGATAGATATGATTGTGAAGCTTACGCTATTATGGATTGTTATCAATATTGGAAAGGATACAAACCCGAATTTCCAAATGCTTTCGCATATATCACTCAAATCATTAAGAATGGATACGCCAAAGGATATAGAAAACTATATGGCAAAATGGCTCTTTCTCAGAAAATCTCCATAAATCAGAACAATATATATAGCTTATAAAAATAAGCTATAAATATGAAGGCTAAAACTGTATCTGAATCCATAAGCTTTGAAAGAGGATTAGAACCCAAAAAATCCCTTGGATTAGGCATTGAGTGGACGGATCATCCTAAATTATTTCCCAATAAAGTAGCTACATCATTCATAAAAGAATTAAAACGAAATAATATTGCTTTTAAAAGAGAAAAAGCTAATTCTAGATGGTCTTATGTATTTTTCCCTGATGAAGAAGCTGCACGTGAAATAGCATACTGGTATGAAGAAGCTTCAGATAGATGATAAATTAGGAAAAAGAACATGAGTACCTCAAATTATAAATCATGGCACAAACCAAATTTATCTGAAAATTCAAGGACCTCCCAGGGATACTATAGAGTTCAAAATCGTTCTAAATATGTTGGGGATGCTAACCTAGTTGTTTATAGAAGTAGTTGGGAGATGAAATTCGCTAAATGGTGTGATTATTCTCCCTCAGTTCTACGTTGGTCCTCAGAACCAATTAAAATACCATACTATGACCGAGTTTCTCGACTAGATGAATGTAAGAAGAATGGTTTAGACCCCAACAATCCAAAAAACTGGAAAGTTAGAAACTATTTTACAGATTTCTGGCTAGAGATTGATAAGGGAGAAGGCATCACAGAGAAATGGTTCATTGAAATAAAACCCGCCAATAAACTAAAAAAACCTATTCCACCCGCTCCAAATGCTAAATTAAAAGATATCAAACGTTTTAACATGTTAGCAAAAGAATATCTTATTAATGAGGGGAAATTCGCAGCCTTAAACTCATGGGCGAAAAAACACAACATGAAATTCTTTGTCTTTACAGAAAAAACACTTGCTAAAATACTCGGCGGTTTCTGGAATAAATAAAACAAAAACCAAATGAGAGCTAAAACGGTAAATGAAAATTTAGAATTCAAACGGGGAATAGAACCCAAAGAATCACTGGGTTTAGGTGCTCTGGGAATCGCCTTAGCTTTATCTTCAGCAGAATTTGCTGCATTGATGATGTATTATAATTACGAAGGAGTTGATGATTGGAGAATAATGGACGAAGATTTAACTGACTCTGTAGACCCTGATAAAATAGAAGAGATTGGCCCAATTTTAAAATCCCATTTTGAATTTGGTCCATCTTATGGAGAAGCCTATGAAGATATGGGTGGCTTAGCTAAACATCTGGAGCATATGAGACATGATGATTCTCGGAATGTTTATGATGCAGGCATTGAGGATGATGTATGGTCATTAGTTTATACAGATTTAAAAATTCCTGCTGCTTATGATATGATAGAAAATCCGGATGGTCATCTTTTTGAAAATATAGAAAATTTTTAAAAAATGAACTCACCTGTAGAAGATTATAAATTCATGAAGAAAATCGATCAGATTTGGGATCAAGCATCCTTTATCTTATTCGAGAAGTATATTATCCGAAACTTAAAGGGTGATCATAAGAGAACTGAGATTGAATCTACAGACCAGGAATCTTTAATGATATCTAGAAATCAGGGATATCCAATTCCAGGAATGATTTATACCTTCATTTACAAAGGTCCTGAAATGGTATTGCAAATGAAAAATGGAACTGAGAAAGAATTTACAGACTATATTCCATTAGTTTTCTGTATGAATAACGGACCTGGATTTTTCAATGCAATTAATCTTAACATGCTACCCTCCGGAGCAAGACTAGACTTCTTAGAAAGCTTTTACGAAACATTTAAAGAATTCTTTAAAGATGTAGAATATAAAACTCAAAACGATAAATTAGCTATCAATAAAAGGTTCATAGAATTTATCAAAGGAGGGGGAGGTCAAAAAATGATTAAAGTTTTC
>SDBT01007280.1_pt1 | contig 18245 bp, 15 predicted proteins | sample 2277101 | NCBI WGS metagenome assembly SDBT01 (sample SAMN10404973, study PRJNA504765) | marine sediment metagenome | isolation source: marine sediment core GS10_PC15, 103 cmbsf | place: Arctic Ocean: Southern Knipovich Ridge | collected 2010
TTTGATATTTCCTGATCACGCTGGGCAAATAAATCGTAATTCATAAATGCACCGGGCGCATTACGCTGGGGTTTTATCAATGTGTCACCAAGAATATCGTAAACATGTTTAGGAAAATATCGCCCCGGGATAGTCATAAAGATTCGTGATTCGGGTTTATCGATATAAAATTTAATTTGTGGCAGATCCCTTAAATTATAAAATGTTTTACCATCATATTTTACCGACCGGAGATTTTTAACTTTAAGATCAAGTTTAGCCAAATCTGTAGACGCAATATAATAGTTGTTGCTGAGTCTATTGTGAAGAAACAAAGCCGTTAATGGCGTTTTTTCAGCATTGACGGTGACCGCCAAATACATCAAACGGAAAGGTTTAAGATAATGCAGTGGTGTTGCCTGTGAGGCAGAGCTAAATCCACAACACAAGAGCGCAAAGAAAATAATCAGGTATTGTCGTCGCAATCCATTAGCTGACATTGATCAAGGCAGGTTTATTCGGTGTTATAGTTGCCTTCATCGTACCCCAATTAGATGTGATGATCACATTGAGTTGCTTTGCTTTATACAATTGTTGTGGAATCTTTTTCAAGGTTAACTGTTGAGTTGCATTGGGTAAAATATAGCGTGCTCGATCAGTTTGCTTGAATTCAGGGGTGTTTTTCTGCGCCAGGCGTAAGCTATATATTTGCAGGTGTTCATTCCCAGTATTTTTCATGCTCAGCATAAAGGTATGATCAGGGCGTTTTACAATTGTCAGATCTAACTGGTGGTTAGCTGCTGTGATCGGTTTAATGAAAATAGGCACACTCATTGCCAGCAATACTTGTAATTGTATGCGCTTATCATTGGCCTGTAATCCATCACCCGGTAGCTGTTGAATAATCATTCGGTACGATTGCTCAGTTTTACTGGGTTTTATGTCGACCATGCCGACGCGTAACAATTGCTGGGCACCCGGCTTGAGGGTAAATATTGGCGGGGTGATCACTAAATTTTCAGATGAGGTTAATTCACTCTTACTCTTTTGCTGACTCCAATGTTTTTGAAAGACTTGAAAGCTCATCGGCTTGGTCGAATTATTCAGCAAACGCACGGTCGCAATGGGTGCCTTCTCCGTTAGGTTGACATGGATCGGCGTAATTTCTATGCCTGCAGCCAATGCCGTACTGGCCAGAAACAATCCTGCAAATAGTATGCTGAGCGCTCTGAACATGATTAAAACGTCACTGTTGCATCAATGGTATCAGCATAGGCGCCTGTCGGCAGCGAGGTTTGCCCAGCAGGAATGCTCCCAAATGCAGTGACATTAACAGGGCTAGGTGCACCAACGGGTGTTGTGGCAAAAACAGTAACTGTCCCAGGACTGTCATTACCCCAAATATTGGCGTGGTCGCTAGCAGTAAAGATATTGTAGTCCATCAGCTCAGGGCCTGCGCCGAGCTTCATCTTACGCGGCGTATAACTTCCGCCCGAATGTAATCCCGCATTCAACGCAATCCTATAAAATGTATTTGGCGTGCAATTTAACGTCACGGTGCTGGTTGCATCAGTTGACGTTACACTGAGTGGATCATAGACACCAAAAACCATATTGGTGGCACTGATGTTACACACGGCGTTTATGGTCGCAGTGACTTCAAAAGTCGTATTAGCCGTCGCTGCATGTGCAGATGAGATTAACAATAGTGGGCTCATTACAATGAGCAACACAGTTGATAGTCGTTTTATCATGTCCAGTATTTCCTTATAGATACAATCCACTACTTTACCAATACTTCGTAAGAATTCAAGCTATTAATGCTGATAATAACGATGTGCTCTGTCCCTACAAAATACTGAAATCTTCCTTCTACACAGCCCAACAGCATGATACAATGTCACATTTTTGATCAAAGCAGCGGAGAGAGCCATGACGAGCCCATATATCAGCGTCGTAATTCCGGTACATAATGAGCAAGAGGTAATAGGCGAACTCTATAAACGATTAATGCCTGTTCTAGACCAAATCGGCAAACCGTTCGAAGTGATTTTTGTCAATGACGGCAGCAAAGACCGCACCGAAGGCATACTAATAGGCTTTCATAAAGAACGCCCTGAGCAAATCCGCATTGTAAACTTTAATGGCAATTTCGGCCAACATATGGCCATCATGGCCGGTTTCGAGCATGTGCGTGGCGAGATTATTGTCACCATGGATGCTGATTTACAAAACCTACCTGAAGATATTCCTACCCTGGTCGCTAAAATGGAAGAAGGCCATGATGTGGTTGGCGGTTATCGGCAAAATCGTCAAGATAAAGTCTGGCGCAAACTGGCATCACGATTACACAATATCATTCGCGCCAAGATCACCCCGCGCATCATCATGAAAGATGAAGGTTGCATGTTACGCGCCTATCGACGTGACATCGTTGATTTGATGACCTCAAGTGGCGAAGCCAATACCTTTATTCCGGCATTAGCATTAACCTATGCAAACAACCCAGCTGAAATTGGCGTACGCCATGCAGAGCGCCAAGCGGGCGAATCTAAATATACCTTATATAAGCTACTGCGATATAACTTTGATTTAATTACTAACTTTTCGTTAGTGCCACTACAATTGTTCACCTTATTAGGCATAGTCGTGTCAATGTTAAGTGGTCTGCTGTTTTTGTACTTATTGGTTGATCGCTTAATCGAAGGCCCGCAAGTTGAAGGTGTGTTTACTTTATTCGCCATTATGTTCTTTTTGGTCGGCTTGTGTTTATTAGGCCTGGGGATTCTAGGCGAATATATTGGCCGAATTTATCAAGAGGTATTAAAACGTCCACGCTTTGTGATTCGTAATGTGATAGAGAAATCGGCTAAACCAATCCGCGCTAAGGTTAAAAAGGTTACTAATGATATATAGCTTATATTGTCATTCCTGCGGAGGCAGGAATCCAGAGCCACAGACTACTGTCATTCCTGCGGAGGCAGGAATCCAGAGCCACAGACTACTGTCATTCCTGCGGAGGCAGGAATCCAGAGCCACATTCAATTTTATTAATTTTCATAGGGTGTAAACACCCTGGATTCCTGCCTCCGCAGGAATGACAGATGGGAGAAATGACAGATGGGAGCCAACAACATGAGCAAAAAAATACTAATTCTAGGCATTAACGGTTTCATCGGCAGCAACTTAAGCCGCAATATATTAAAAAACACCGATTGGGAAATTTACGGCTTAGACCTTGCCTCCAATAACCTAACCGCATTATTAGACAACCCACGCTTTCATTTCACCGAAGGCGACATGTTAATCCATCAAGAGTGGGTTGAATATCACATCAAAAAATGTGATGTTATTTTGCCTTTAGTTGCCATTGCGACACCGTCTACTTATGTAAAAGACCCACTACGTGTTTTCGAATTAGACTTTGAAGCTAATTTAGATGTGGTCAGACAATGCGTACATTACCGCAAGCGCCTTGTTTTTCCATCCACATCCGAAGTCTACGGCATGAGCGAAGAAGCGGAATTCAACGAAGAAACTTCACCCTTAGTGCAAGGCCCTATTAATAAAGAACGCTGGATTTATTCATGCTCCAAACAATTAATGGACCGAGTTATCTATGCTTATGGCCAACACCAAGGATTATGCTACACCCTCTTCCGCCCGTTTAATTGGATAGGCCCACGCCAAGACAGCGTGTTTAATGTAAAAGAAGGTGATTCACGCGTGGTCAGCCAATTTATTGGTAATATTTTAATTGGAAAAGATATTCAGCTGGTTAATGGTGGTGAACAACGCCGTAGTTTTACCTATATTGATGACGGTATTGAAGCGTTAGTAAAAATTATCGAAAACAAAAATAGCTGTGCAGAAGAACGCATTTTTAATATCGGCAATCCAGCCAATGATTTATCTGTTAAGGAATTAGCTGAAACTGTCTTAGCTATGATCAAAACTTACCCACGCTTCGCCGAACGTGCAAATCAATCTAAAATTATTACCGCAAGTCCTGACGACTATTATGGTAAAGGTTATCAAGATGTGGCAACGCGTGTGCCATCGGTAGAAAACGCCAAACAGCACTTAGGCTGGACTCCTAGCACTGATTTTAAAACAGCCATAAAGAAAACCTTGGATCATTATTTGTTAGAGCCTGAGTATGAGACCCAGCGCACAGCTTTATTTAAGTAAACACCTAAACTAATATAAGAGTCCAACGGGCTGAGGGATCGTCACGTTTTTTTACGTCTACCGGGCCTTTGCTTTGATTTCTCCGCAAGCCTGTTCACGGAATAAGAAATCCTGCAAAGTTTTACTCTAAACAAAACTTAAGCCTAAGAAAATAAAAACAAATGTCAACTAGTAGAAATGCGTAGTTGCTACGCGTTTGTTATTTAATCTTCTCTTAAGGTTTCATTTTTAGTATCAAGTTAACATTACTCTTGAGACAAAAAGTGAGAAAATGATATGTCAGAAGACGAAAGGTCACCATTAATAGAAATAAATAGTGTACAACAGAAAGAGATTTCACGCTGCGTCTGTTGCGTTATCCTTGCAAACAGACTCTCTGACAAAAGAATTGGCCGATTAACATCTTTGAAAGTAATGGGTACACCATTATTTTTATTGCGATCACTAAAGGGTGGTGTCGCTATAATTATCTCTATAGAAGCATTTCGCCAGGCAGGTTATTATGCCGATGCTTTTTCACATGTAATTTCAGACAGCAATGTCCTTGCTGGTATCTTGAAATATGCTGCTATCGCACCGCCAGCTGCCTTATCTGCCAATACAGCTAGTGATATTTATGAAGAAGCAGTTAAACACCCATGGTCAATTGCGACTCTTACAGTAGGAAGGCGTGCAACTGGTTTTTATAATCATGATAGCAAGCTAATGTTTCTGGTGATTGACCCTGTCTCTGACTTATTAACTAGCTCCATTGGCCTAGCCTCAATACCCGCAGCAGTTTATTATACAATAAAAGCTTACCCAGGTTCAGTTGCTTTACCTGTATTTGCTGGATTATCTGCACTACAAACTAATACAGCCTACTTAAAATGGATTGTTGACAAAGCCTTAGATAAACTCGCATTAGCACTGAGCAGACGTAAATATCCAAATCAGGCTGAGCGAGACCTCGCATTAAAGATGCTTGATGATGTGTTATTTAACCTAGAGCTTGTTGACGATGATGCTAAAATTGATTTTTTCTGTGCTCTTCGCGATATGAGCAAAGATCCGAAGACAACTGTGTCCGATCGGATAATGCTAATTATACATTTTTACAAACAACATATTAATCCAATTAACAGTGAAGAAGGCTACTCAACACCCTGCGCATCAAAAGTTATCAGTGGAATCTTAATTTTCCTAGCGTTATTACTGACAATCAATTATGTGCCACCTGCAATGGACGCGGCGGATGCACTCTACAATTATACTCACCCAGTTATCAGCAACTCCACTTTTTATAGCGCTGTTAGCAATCAAGCAGCAGAGAACAGTGAGTTAAGAGTATTCTTAAGAACCCTATTTCCAATAGACTCAGTTACAGCAAATTCTTTTGTTAATGGTTATTCTGCATATTACACTGGAGAATCTGCTTATAAGGGCGGGAAAAAGATATGTAGTCAAGGGTTAGTTACCTATTTTAGAAGACGAGGATGGGTTAATAATACTCTCTTTGCTGTTGTTCTAGTTGGAGTCGGTTTCAATGTGTTCTATGGTGGTGGGCAAGTATATAAATTTCCTATATCCAAAAGCGCGGTGGTTAAAGCATTTCAGCTTGGCTGGACTATCACAGGAACAATATCACTAAGCTTCTTCTCTTTGCATAAACCCATAGATAGTTTTAAAGATCATGTATCACGTTGGTACTGGCGTAATCAGTTAAATTTGGATGCCACTGAACTGAAAGATTATATTACTGACAATCCACAATCGAAGAGTTCATTAATACCTCTTATAAATGATATGTTAGTTGAAAATCTTCAAGCATGGAAAACAACAATCACACGCGCACCAATCAGCGTCATACAGGACTTGCCTAAAGCAGATGCCTATAATGAGGCTCCCCAAGAAGATTCTGGTGTAAGCACAATAACTTTCAATTAAAAATCTACATTATTATGGTCGACTAGCTAATTATTTTAGCTAGCCAACCAAAAATACAAAATGATTACCAACCCGTCACTTCTGCGATCTTCTGGCCGATTTCAGCGGGTGATTTAACCGTGTGCACACCCGCAGCTTCTAGGGCTGCAAATTTTTCTGCAGCTGTCCCTTTACCACCAGCGATAATAGCACCAGCATGGCCCATGCGTTTGCCTGCTGGAGCGGTAACACCGGCGATATAGGAGATAACTGGTTTACTGACGTTGTCTTTGATAAATTCTGCCGCTTCTTCTTCAGCGGTGCCGCCGATTTCGCCGACCATGACGATAGCTTCAGTTTGTGGATCTTTTTCGAAGGCTGCTAACACGTCAATAAAATTCGTGCCTGGTATGGGGTCACCACCAATACCTACGCAGGTGCTTTGACCAAAACCTAAGTCAGTTGTTTGTTTGACGGCTTCATAAGTCAAGGTACCTGAACGTGAGACAATACCGACTTTACCTGGTTTATGAATATGACCTGGCATAATGCCGATTTTGCACTCGCCGGGGGTAATCACGCCAGGGCAATTTGGCCCTACTACGCGTACATCTTTATCTTTGAGATAATGTTTAACAGCCAACATATCGAGCACTGGAATGCCTTCTGTGATACAAACGATAAATTTAATACCGGCATCGACAGCTTCTATAATTGAGTCTTTGCAAAATGGTGCGGGTACGTAAATGACCGTCGCTTCAGCGCCGGTTTTTTCAACTGCATCACGCACAGTGTTAAATACAGGTAAATCTAAATGCAGTTGACCACCTTTGCCTGGGGTCACACCGCCGACCATTTTTGTGCCGTATTCAATCGCTTGTTCGGAGTGTAATGTGCCTTGTTTGCCGGTGAAGCCTTGGCAGATGACTTTGGTGTCTTTGTTAATAAATATACTCATGTTTTCTTTGCTCCTGATCTTTGTTTTGGTATCGCGCCCTCCGGATGATGGAGGTGCGTTGCTACTTTCATTCTATTCGCCCTCAGGATATTTGAGGTGCGTTTCTTCTTTTACTCTATTCGCCCTCAGGATATTTGAGGTGCGTTGCTCCTATCCACCCAGGCCTTACGGCCTGGGCTATAACATGGCGGCCCTTTGGGCCTTTAAAGGTTTATGCGGTGATTGTTTCTTTTACTACCTTTACGATTGATGATGCGGCATCTGCAAAAGTTTTTGCGGCTATGATATTTAATCCGCTATCTTCTAGTGCTTTTGCGCCGAGGTCGGCGTTATTACCTTCTAGGCGTACTACAACGGGTACCTTAATGCCGACTTCTTCGACTGCACTGATAATGCCTTCTGCAATTAAATCGCAGCGTACGATGCCGCCGAAAATATTGACTAACACACCTTTGACATTTTGATCGGATAAAATAATTTTAAATGCTTCGGTGACGCGCTCTTTTGTTGCGCTGCCACCTACGTCTAAAAAGTTTGCTGGATTACCGCCGTTTAATTTAATTAAATCCATGGTTGCCATTGCAAGACCTGCACCGTTAACCATGCAACCGATATCGCCATCTAATGAAATATAACTTAAATCCCATTTTTGTGCTTGGCGTTCACGCTCATCTTCTTGGCTTGGGTCACGCATTTCACGTAATTTTGATTGGCGAAATAAGGCATTATCATCAACGTTGACTTTACCATCTAAGCAAATTAGCTCGCCTTTATCATCAATAATAAGCGGATTAATTTCCACCATACCTAAATCATTTTCCACATAGGCTTTATATAAGCTCAACACTAAATGGGTAAATTGACGAATTTGTGGTCCCGTCAAATTTAAGCCAAAGCCTAACTCACGGCATTGGTAAGGTTGCACACCCACTAACGGGTCAACACTCACTTTGAGTATTTTCTCTGGGCTTTCTTCTGCTACTTTTTCAATTTCCATACCGCCTTCGGTTGACGCCATAATAATAATGCGCTGCTCTGCACGATCTAATAACATGCTTAAATACAGCTCATTTTCAATTTGGCTGGGCTCTTCCACCCACACGGAATTCACAGGCTGGCCATTGGCATCAGTTTGATAAGTCACCAAGCGCGTGCCGATTAATTTTTTTGCGACTGCTTTTAAATCATCTTTATTATCAACAATTTTTACACCGCCGGCTTTACCACGACCACCGGCATGCACTTGGGCTTTTACTACCCAGCGCTCGCCACCTAATTTAGCTGCAGCCTCGACTGCTTCTTCAGCTGTTGTTGCCACTTCACCCGATGGCACGGGGATGCCATATTTTGCGAACAGATGTTTTGCTTGGTATTCATGTAAGTTCATATACGCATTTCCTATTTAATAAATATAACTCTAAATTTCTAACAAAATTCTAGCCGGGTCTTCTAAAAACTGTTTGATGGTGACCAAAAATGTAACTGAATCTTTTGCGTCAATAATTCTATGATCATAAGAAAATGCCAAATACATCATTGGGCGTATCACAATTTCATCATTCTCTACCACAGCGCGTTTGACAATATTATGCATGCCTAAAATACCACTTTGTGGTGGGTTTAAAATGGGTGTTGATAACATAGAGCCGAAAATTCCGCCGTTAGAAAGGGTAAATGTACCACCTGTCATTTCTTCTAAGGTTAATTTTCCTGCCCGCGCACGCGTTGCACATTCAACAATTGCACGCTCAATATCTGCCATGCTCATTTGATCTGTATCGCGTAAAACTGGCACAACCAACCCACGCTCAGTCGACACAGCAATGCCCATATCAAAATAACCATGATAGACAACATCGGTACCATCAATCGATGCATTCACAATAGGGTATTGTTTTAAGGCTTCGATAACTGCTTTTACAAAAAATGACATAAAGCCTAAACGCACACCGTGTTGCTTTTCAAAACGATCACGATATTGTGCACGTAAATCCATAATAGGTTGCATATTGATTTCATTAAACGTGGTCAGCATCGCTGTACCATTTTTTGATTCCAATAAACGTTCGGCAATCCGTGCGCGCATACGTGTCATCGGTACGCGCTCTTCACTACGCGGACCCGTTGATTTTACAGCTGCTGCGGCAGGTGCTTGTTGGGCTGGTGCTTTTGTTTTATGACTTTGCAAATAACTCTCCACATCTTGTTTTACGATTCGGCCTGCTTGACCAGAACCGGTTAATTGACTTAAATCGACATCATTCTCTTGAACTAAGCGTCGCACTGCTGGGCTTAAGTCAGCTGAGGTTTCTTTAGCAGGTTCTGCTGTTTTAGATTCTACTGCAGGTTTTGCCACTACGCCCTCTTTAATTATAGCGACAACTTCATTTTCTGTCACTATGCTGCCTTCTTTGTGCACGATTTTTTCGATCACACCATCTGCAGGTGCCGTGACTTCCAGCATGACTTTGTCGGTTTCTAAATCCAATAAATTTTCGTCGCGGCTGACTTGTTCGCCAACGGACTTATACCATTGCGCGACCGTTGCATCGCTAATGGACTCTGGTAATACTGGAACTTTTACTTCTATGCTCATTTTGTTTAACCTCTTTATTTCACTTTTATGCCGGCCTTACAGGCCTTAATCATCTGCGTGGTTCCGATCTCCCCAGGGTTACACCCTGGGCTATAACATGTCGGCCCTTTGGGCCTTATTAATTTCACCTTAAAAACGAAGCACCAAAACACTTCAGGCTCCGCATCAAGTAAATACCTAACCCAATGCCTCGGCAACTAATTCTTCTTGTTGGCGTTTATGTAAAACTGCGTAGCCCACCGCGGGTGCAGCCATATGCTGGCGGCCAACATACCCCACTGTTCGTCCCTTTTGCAAGCTTGCTTCGATTTTATGTCGAATCGAATACCAAGCACCTTGGTTCTTGGGTTCTTCTTGGCACCACACATAATCTTTGGTTTTTTTGTATAAAGCAAACTGTGCTTTCAAATCATCATACGGGAAAGGATAAAGCTGTTCGAGGCGAATAATTGCAATGTCATTGCGCTTTTGCTCACGTCGCTGAGCTAATAAATCATAATAGACTTTACCTGAACACATAATCACACGCGTCACTTCAACTGGCTTTAACTTATCAACTTCCGGCAGCACCAAATGAAATTTACCACCGGCTAAATCATCCATGCTAGAAACGGCTGCTTTATGTCGCAATAAACTCTTTGGTGTCATGACAATTAATGGCTTGCGAAATGGTCTGATCATTTGCCGGCGAATCATATGATAGGTTTGTGCCGGTGTTGTCGGCACACAGATCTGCATATTATGCTGTGCTGCTAATTGACAAAAACGCTCAAGCCGAGCTGACGAATGCTCAGGGCCTAAACCTTCACAACCATGCGGCAAAAATAGCACTAAACCACAGAGGCGTTTCCACTTCTGCCAAGCCGAGCTAATAAATTGATCGATAACCACTTGTGCACCATTGGCAAAATCACCAAATTGTGCTTCCCAAATCACCAAGGAGTGCGGGTCGGTTTTCGCATAACCAAATTCAAAACCCATTACACCTGCTTCTGACAACAAAGAATCATAAAGTTGAAAATCAGTACTGCCCTTATCAAACTGGGTTAACGGCGTATAGGTTTCACCGGTATTTTGATCATGTAACGTAGCATGACGATGTGCAAAAGTACCACGACAAACATCTTGACCTGTAATACGAACCGGGTAACCTTGCTTAAGCAAGGTGGCATACGCTAAATTTTCTGCAAAACCCCAATCTGCCATCTGCTCACCCGCTGCCATTTTCTTGCGTGCCGCCATAACATGGGCCACTTGGCGCTGCAATTGAAAACCTTTTGGCAACTCTAATATGTCTTTAGCTAATTTCACCAATTGTTTTTTGTCGAAGCTTGTATCCGTAGGCGCATCCCACTTCTGTTCTAGATAGGGGCTCCAATGTGCTTGGTATTTATGCGCTAAACCTTCAGGTAAAATCTCGATGGCATGTTCACCATTATCCATCTTCATACGATAAGCATCAAAGTATTTTTTATCGTCACCCACTTGGCAAATATTTTCAGCTAATAATTTTTTGAAATAAATTTCTCTTGGCACAGGCTGTTTACGAACTTTTTGATACATCATTGGCTGTGTCGCTGATGGCTCATCCGCTTCATTATGCCCATGCAGCCTATAGCAAACTAAATCAATCACCACATCTTTATTAAACTTCATGCGATAATCTAAGGCTAATCTTGCAACAAAAATTACAGCTTCAGGATCATCTGCATTAACATGAAAAATAGGTGCTTCAATCATTTTTGCAATGCCGGTGCAATAACGACTTGAACGTGCATCATGTGGATTGCTGGTGGTGAAACCCACTTGGTTGTTAATAACCAAATGAATGGTGCCTCCGACGCCATAACCACGTGTTTGCGACATATTCAAGGTTTCCATTACAATGCCTTGCCCAGAAAATGCGGCATCACCATGAATTGCAATTGGCAGCACAGCATTATGCTGATTGTCATGGCGCAAATGCTGTCGTGCTCGCACAGACCCTTCAATCACCGGTGAAATAATTTCCAAATGCGATGGATTAAATGCCAAGGTTAAATGGACCGGACCACCCGTTGATTGCACGTCAGAAGAAAAACCTAAATGATATTTTACATCGCCAGTTGTTTCGCTATATTCTCTGACACCTTCAAATTCTTCAAATAATTCTGCGGCTGATTGACCCATGATATTAATTAACACATTAAGCCTACCACGGTGCGCCATACCAATAACCACTTCTTTTACAGATTGGCTGCCAGCACGTTGAATAACTTCATGCATAAGTGGAATTAAGCTATCACCCCCCTCCAAAGAAAAGCGCTTTTGGCCAATATATTTATGACCTAAATATTTCTCCAAACCATCTGCTGCTGTGAGCAGTTCTAATGTTTTCTTTTTCTCTTCAGCTGTTAATGTGGGTTTTGAGCGCGAATGTTCGAGGCGTTGCTGAATCCATTTAACTTCATCAGCATTATAAAGGTGCATAAATTCAACACCAATACTTTCACAATAGGTTTCTTTTAATGTATTAAAAATAGATTCAAGCGATGACTCAATCTCACCCATTAATGATTCAGCACGAAATTTTTTACTGAAATCACTTTTGCTTAGATCATAACGTGACATATCTAATTGCGGTGCTTCACGGCGTAAATGTTTTAATGGATCGATATCTGCAGCTAAATGACCAAAAATACGAAAGCCATTAATCAATCGATTTACATTAACCTGATCACGCACGGCTTGTGCATCAGCACTGACGGCTGTAACTGCGCGCGGTTTTTTTACCAAATCGACAAAGTGCGCCCGAATTGCTTCATGCGATACATCCATAGCGTCCAAGCCGTTAACCTTAGGCAGCGAAGAAAAATAGGATTGCCACTGCGGCGAGACCGCCTGTGGATCTTGCAAATACTGTTCGTATAAACCTTCCAAATAGCCCGCACCATTGGATAAATAAGAGTCGTGTTGCAACTCTTGCATAGATGATTTTTTCATTACCGTCCCCCCCGGAATTAGACTGAGTCTTTTAACATTTGTGCGCGAATATGTCCAATCGCTTCAGTAGGATTCAGTCCTTTAGGGCAAACATCAGCACAATTCATAATACTGCGGCAGCGAAAAACGCTGTATGGATCTTGCAAATCATTCAACCGCTCGGTGGTTTTGTTATCGCGACTATCCGCTATAAATCTAAATGCCCATAATAAGGCTGCTGGACCTAAGAATTTATCTGGGTTCCACCAATATGAAGGGCATGAACTGGTGCAACAAGCGCATAGAATGCATTCATATAAACCATCTAATTTTGCGCGATCTTCTGGTGACTGTAGGCGCTCTTTTGCTGGCACTTGGTCGTCGTTTTGCAAATAAGGTTGTGCCTTTTCATACTGAGTATAAAACTGATTCATATCAACAATTAAATCGCGCACCACTGGCAAACCTGGCAAGGGACGAATTACAATGCGATCTGGCAAGTTAGCTAATTGGGTAATACAAGCCAAACCATTTTTACCATTAATGTTCATGCCATCTGAGCCACATACCCCTTCACCGCAAGAACGACGAAATGCCAAGCTGGGGTCTTGTTGTGCTTTAATCGCTTCTAATGCATCTAACAGCATTTTGCCTTTGCAGTCATCCGGATTAACCGTATAGTCTTTTATATAAGGCTTTTTATCTTTTTTTGGATCAAAGCGATAAATCGAAATTTGCATTATTGCTCTCTCTCTTTCACAGGGAATGGGTCGATTTCTTTCGGTTGCATATTTACCGCACGATCTTTAATGCGGCCGTCTTTAAAATATAGGGTGTGTTTTAACCAATTTTTATCATCACGATCCGGATAGTCAATACGCGAATGTGCGCCACGACTTTCAGTGCGGTTTGCTGCCATTACGGCTGATGCTTTTGCAACTTCCATTAGATTATCAAGCTCAAGTGCTTCAACCCGCGCGGTATTAAATACATCACTTTTATCTTTCAATACAGCATTGGGGAGGCGTTGTTCAATATTATTTAATTTATCAAGCCCATCACACATGTCTTTGCCATCACGAAACACACCAAAATCAGATTCCATGGTGCGCTGTAATTCTGTACGCAGCTGGGCAACATCCTCACCGGTTTGCGAATTATTCCAGCGATTAACTCGCTGCAGTGCCGCATCAAGATCATCTTCACTGACTTCCGGCATCGGCACACCATCGGTTAAACTTCTTTCTAAAAACAGCCCAACCGCACGGCCAAAGACAACGATATCTAATAAAGAATTTGCACCCAGTCGATTAGCGCCGTGCACTGAAACGCAAGCACATTCACCGGCAGCAAATAATCCATCAACAATCTGGTCACGCCCACTGCTATCTAAGGTCAGCACTTGCCCATTGCTGTTGGTGGGAATACCGCCCATGATGTAATGACAGGTAGGTACAACAGGAATCGGTTCTTTTAAAACATCCACACCCGCAAAGGTTCTAGCCAATTCAGCAATGCCTGGCAGGCGTTTGCTAATAACCTCAGCACCCAGGTGGTCAATTTTCAGCAACAGGTAATCACCTTTAGGCCCAACACCACGACCTTCACGAATTTCGGTCATTGATGAGCGTGACACCACATCACGACAAGATAGATCTTTTAAGTGTGGCGCATAACGTTCCATAAAACGCTCGCCGTCTTTATTTAGCAGGTAACCACCCTCACCCCGTGAGCCTTCGGTAATCAAACTGCCGACGCCGGCGATACCGGTTGGGTGGAATTGCCACATTTCCATATCTTGCAAAGGTAAGCCCGCACGTAACACCATGCCCATGCCATCACCGGTGTTAGTGTAAGCATTGGTCGTGGTATAAAAAATTTGGCCCGCACCGCCGGTCGCTAAGACCGTGGCTCTTGAGCGAATAAAAACCAGCTCGCCAGATTCCATGCACAAGGCAATTAAGCCAGCAATTCCGCCACTGCGCGACTTGACCAAATCAATGGCATACCACTCGCTATAGATATGGGTTTTTGCTTCAACATTCTTTTGATATAAGGTGTGTAATAATGCATGGCCGGTACGATCAGCCGCTGCACAGGTGCGATGCGCCAAATCACCACCAAAATTTAACGTTTGGCCACCAAACGCCCGTTGATAAATTTTGCCGTCATCATTACGTGAAAATGGCAGGCCCATATGTTCGAGCTCATAAATCGTGGCCGGTGCCTGTTTGCACATATATTCAATGGCATCTTGATCGCCTAAAAAATCTGACCCCATTACTGTGTCATACATATGCCAGCGCCAATCATCATGACCCGACATATTACCCAATGCTGCATTGATGCCACCTTGAGCTGAAACGGTGTGTGAACGTGTAGGAAAGACTTTTGATACCATCGCGGTCTTTAAGCCAGATTGCGCCAGCTGCAGTGCAGCCCGCTGGCCAGCACCACCGCCACCAATGATCACAGCATCAAAGACTTGTTCAGCAATTGCCATAGTTACTCCAAAAAATTCTTAAAAACCCCACAACACTTCCGCGGCCCAAATTAAATAACCAAAAAGAACTAGAATCACCAGCAGGGTCAGCAATAACCGCAGTCCAGCCGGTTTAATATAATCGGTAAAAATGGTCCACATGCCAATCCAAGCATGGTAGACAACACTCAAGAAAGCAATAAAACTGACCGCGCGCATCAGGGTATTATCAAACAGCGCATGCCAATCAGTATATTGCAAGCCAGGGTGCAGAAACAAATAGATCAATAAAAACAAAAAATAAGCGCCAATAATCACCGCAGTAATGCGCTGGATTAACCAATCACGCAGCCCATTACGACTTACGCTGGTAACCGTGTCTACCATAACCAAACTCCTGCTAAGATAACAAGGATAATGCCGACCACCATCACCACACGCGCCCCAGCACGACCACCTTTTAGCGAGTCAGCGCAGCCAAAATCCATAGCAATATGCCGTATGCCTGCCACAACATGATATAACAGGCTGGCTAACACCACCCACATAAGAAATTTCACCAGCGGATGGGCTAAACAGGTTTGCAATGATTGAAATTGGTCTTGCGATGCCAATGATTGATGGAGTGCCCACAGTAATAGCGGCAACAAAAGAAAAATCAAAACACCGCTAATGCGGTGCAAAATCGACACTATCGCCATCACAGGGAACCTGATCTTGGTAAGATCGAGGAAAACGGGTCGCTTCTCTTTCACGGTTGAATCCTTGAATCACAAATCACAGCAGATTATAGCGCTTAGTTGCTGTTCCCGCAATTCCAGAGGTGCCCTAGGGGCAGTCTTTTTGACATTCGCCACCAGTTTCATTACTCTTGCTGCCGGACCGATCAATTGCCAAGTAAGGAGAGAACCATGTCTGATCAAAAAGCTACGCTAGATTACAATGGCGAACACATTGAGCTACCCGTGCTTTCAGGAAGCTTAGGGGCTGATGTGATTGCGATTAACCAACTTGGAAAACAAGGCAATTTTACCTTCGACCCGGGGTTTGTCTCCACAGCATCTTGCGAGTCCAAAATTACGTTTATAGATGGCGACAAAGGCATCCTGCTCTATCGCGGTTACCCCATTGAGCAATTAGCCGAACAATGTGATTTTATGGAAGTCTGTTACGCGCTGTTATTTGGTGATCTACCCAATGCTCAACAAAAGGCCGAATTTGATCACACCATCACCTATCACACCATGCTCGACGAGCAAATTACCAAATTTTTCTCTGGCTTTCGCCGTGATGCGCACCCAATGGCGATTATGGTTGGCGTAGTGGGCGCCCTTTCAGCCTTTTATCATGATTCATTAGACATCAAAAACCCAAAACACCGTGAAATTTCTGCGTTTCGATTAATTGCAAAGATGCCTACGATTGCTGCGATGTCTTATAAATATGCGAACGGCCAGCCATTCATGTATCCACAAAATAATTTAAATTATGCAGAAAACTTCCTGCACATGATGTTTGGCACACCCTCTGAAGAGTTTCACCCCAACCCGATACTCGCGCGCGCAATGGATCGCATTTTTACGCTTCATGCAGATCACGAACAAAATGCATCAACCTCAACTGTGCGATTAGCCGGTTCAACTGGTGCTAATCCGTTTGCTTGCATTTCAGCCGGGATTGCTGCGCTTTGGGGACCTGCACATGGTGGCGCGAATGAAGCGTGCCTAAATATGTTGCGTGAAATTGGTGACGAGTCGAATATCGATGCTTTTATTAAACGCGCGAAAGACAAAAATGATCCATTCCGCCTGATGGGGTTTGGGCATCGTGTGTATAAAAACCTTGACCCTCGTGCGACAGTGATGCGTCAAACTTGCCATGAAGTGTTAGGAGAACTTGGCGTGCATGATGATCCGTTATTTAAACTTGCCATGCGCCTTGAAAAAATTGCGCTAGAAGATGAGTATTTCATTGAGAAAAAACTCTACCCCAATGTCGATTTTTATTCTGGCATAACCCTAAGCGCACTTGGCATTCCATCCAATATGTTCACGGTGATTTTTGCCTTAGCAAGAACCGTCGGTTGGATTTCACATTGGATGGAAATGATCGCTGATCCAAAACATCTTATCGGGCGCCCCCGTCAATTGTATACAGGCTCAACGACGCGTGACGTTGAAACGCTAACAAAACGGACAGCAGCGACCGTTTAATAGACGGTCACGCCTGACTCTCTTTCATCAACAATAAATTTGATGTAGAGCACCAATAAGCGCCAATTGACTTCTTTAGACACGGCGCAACCTTCGCGAATCTTGCGAATAATGGCTGCTTTGACACCAATAGCTTTAGCGATGGATGCCTCTGTCATGTCGTAAACGATCAATAGATCCTCAATAAGATCTGGATTTTTGGCCGGAATTAATATCGCGTCGTTCATTATGCGTTCCCTCAACACTTCTGTACTTGATAGACCCAACCAAAAAACTGCTATACTATTAGCACCTTCAGGGATGGCTTTTAAATAGTCATTTCTCAGCGTGTTCAACACCTGACCACTTCTTGGTACTAATTATACCAACCCGATGGTAATTAGTGCAATATGGCGAATCTCGGAAAATTGTGTAGGATATCTCTTATGTCAAGGAAGGACCCAAATCAAGGCACACGCGGTAAACGCGCCAAAAGTCTGCGGATGATGACTGGGTTATCTCGTGAATTATTTGCGTTACGCACGGGTATTCCACCCAGTTCACAGCAGAATTGGGAAAGCCCTAGCGCTAATGGACTGACAGAAAGTGGCGCACAACGCATCATCCGCGGCTGCGCACCGCTTGGTGTACACGCCAGTTTCGAATGGTTAATGCATGGTCACGGCTCAAGCCCTGTTATTGATAGTGCCGTATTTGAAGGTGATGCAATACCCCGCCAACCAACTACCTCCGTTAATGCAGACGATCAAAGCCTATTCATTCAACAAGAGCTCGCCCTATTTCGCCAACATTACAAAGAAGCCGTCGATTTAATTGTACCCGACCGCAGTATGGAGCCAAGATTCGCAAAAGGCACCTGTGTTGCTGGCACACGGTTATATAAAGACGATATCGCGCAAGCCATTAATCATGACTGCATTGTGCTAACTAAAGACGGAAAGGTACTACTGCGACATGTAA
>SDBT01007281.1_pt1 | contig 18245 bp, 16 predicted proteins | sample 2277101 | NCBI WGS metagenome assembly SDBT01 (sample SAMN10404973, study PRJNA504765) | marine sediment metagenome | isolation source: marine sediment core GS10_PC15, 103 cmbsf | place: Arctic Ocean: Southern Knipovich Ridge | collected 2010
CGTCATCTTCGTCCCGTGGTAGATCTCCAGCCAGCCCTCTTCGGTCTCGATGGGCACGGCGCTGGCGCCGACGCGGTAGGCGTCCCAGTAGCCCGGCCGCGGCGCGATGACCATCTTCGACTCGCCCCAGTGCATCAGGTCCGGCGAGCGCGAGATCCAGATGCTGCCGACGTCGTTGCCGATGGGGCGGTCCATGCGGACGTAGTCGTCGCCGACCTTGCGGGGGAAGAGCAGGCCGTCCTTGTTGCCGGGCTCGGAGATGATGCCGAGGCGCTCGAAGCTCTCGAAGTCGTCCGTGACGGCCAGCGACATGACGGGCCCGGCGCCGCTGAAGGCCGTGTAGACGATGTGGTAGCGGCCCTCCAGGAGCGTGACGCGAGGGTCCTCGATGCCGGCCTCTTCGTAGCGGGCGTAGGGGCCTTCGCGCACGGGCGACATGACGGGCCGGAAGGCGACGTCGAAGTCGTAGCCGTCGCGGCTGCGCGCCAGGGCGAAGAGCGAGTAGCCGTGCTGCCCCTCGACGCGGAGCAACAGGAGGTATTCGTTTCCGATCTTCACCGGCGAGCCGTTGAAGACGGTGTTGCAGGTGTAGGGGATGTCCTCGGCGGTGATGAGGGGGTTGTCGGGATGGCGCTCGAGCAGATCGGTGTCGGGGACCGCAGTCATGGTCACACTTCCTCCATGACTTTGGCCCGGCTGCAGAGGCGCTCCAGCTCGTCCATGGCGATCATGCCCAGGCAGATGCAGCTATCGGCCGCGCCATAGTAGAGCTCGACTTGTGAGCCGTCGTCGGACATGACGGCCCCGCAGGAGAAGACCAGGTTGCCCAGGTCGCCGATGCGCTCGTAGGGCTCGTGCGGCGCCAGGAGGGGGACGTTGGTGCGGCCGAGCACCTGGGTCGGGTCCTCCAGGTCCAGGCACGCTGCCCCGAGCCGGAACAGCGGCCCGCCGGGCATCTCCTTCACCCCGTAGTAGAAGACCAGCCAGCCGCAGTCGGTCTCGATGGGCGGCACGGCGGCGCCGACGCGGTGGTAGTCCCAGTAGCCGTGGCGGGGCGTCATGACGATGCGCCAGCCGCCCCAGTGGATCAGGTCTTCGGAGTAGCTGGCCCAGATGTTGCCGCCCTCGCGGGGCCTTTCGAGGCGCATGAACCTGCCGCCGATCTTGCGGGGGAAAAGCGCGCCGCTCTTGGTGTCCGGCTCGGAGATGAGGGCCACGCGGCGGATGGTGTCGAAGTCGTGCGTTTCCGCCAGGGCCAGCCGCACGCCGAGCCTCGACTGCGCCAGATAGATAATGTAGTAGACGCCGTCGAAGTGGGTGATGCGGGCGTCGCGCAGGCCGTGGGTCTCATAGGGCGCGAAAGGTCCGTCAGGCGAGGCGGAGAGCGCGGCTTGGCTGTCCAGCTCGAAGTGGCGCCCGTCGCGGCTGCGCGCGCGGTATATGGAGCAGTCGCCGCGCAGGTTCTCCACGGTGATCAGCAGGACGTACTCGTCACCGAGCTTGACGGCGCCGGCGTTATGGATGTCGCTGGCCGGGAACGGAAGGTCCCCCAGCGTAACGATGGGATTGCCCGCCCATCGCTCCAGGACATTGATCTGCAGTTTCGTCCCCATGCCTTACTCCTTAGTTGTCGGCATTGTGCTCTGCGACCTACGGCGCATTCAAGCGAAACGCTCGGGCGCGGCCCGCGCGCTCAGCGGAGCAACGCGTGCAGTGGCGCTCCACCACCTCGTTCGTTCGCTTTGCCTGGCGGGGGCGCTGCTGCTAGAATGGCCGCCGACGCGCGCTTGCTGGGGGACTCGCGACATGCCGTCACAGGAGGTAGCTACGTCCGCCGAAGGGCTCGTCGCCGAACTGCTGGGCGATGCGCAAGAGAGCTGCCTGGCCGACTACGGCGGCAGGCCGATCTTCGGCAGCCCCGTCGTGGGTGTGGCCGACGGCGACGATGAGTTGTTCGAGCGCTTCCGGTCCGTAGTCGGTGACCGCCATCTGATGCCGCGCGAGCTGCTGGCCGGGCAGTCCCGTCCCGGCGCCGATCTGTCGCGCGTGCGCGTGGTGGTGTGGATCCTGCCGTTCACGGAGGAAGTGCGGCGCTCCAACAGGGCGAGGCGGGCGCCCTCGCGCATGTATTCGCTGGCGCGCAACAACGGCGGCGCCCTCAACTTCGCCCTGCGCAGGGGCATGACGGACCGGTTCAGGTCCGAGGGCTGGGAGGCCGCGGCGCCGCTCTTGGCCGACGGCTACGACGCGTTCCGTTCCGAGGCGCACACTTTCAGCTCTTCCTGGTCCGAGCGTCATGCCGCCTATGCGGCGGGGCTGGGCCGGTTCGGCCTGAACGGGAGCCTGATCACCCCCGTCGGCGCCTCCGTGCGCATCGGCAGCGTGGTGACCAACGCGCCCGTGCCGGTGACGCCGCGCACCTGCTCGGACCACCGGGCCCCGTGCCTGGCCACAGGCGGAGCGGTCTGCGGTCGGTGCATCGAGCGCTGTCCGGCCGGGGCGGTCGGCCCCGACGGTTTGGATAAGGAACGCTGCTACGAGATGCGCGGCGCCATCCGGGAGCGGCACCTGGACGCATACGTGCGCGAACTGGACATGCTGCCGGCCCCCATCGTGAAGGGCGGCGTATCGCGCGCCGGCTACTCCCTGGGGTGCGCGCTGTGTCAGTGCGGCGTGCCGTGCGAGGCGCGGTTCCCCGAGTTCAAGGCCACTGGGAAGATGCGATGCGCGACTTGAAGCTCAAGCTCAAGCCGGGCCACAGCAAGGCACGCGTGTGGATGGAGCCGGCCCCGCTGCGCCAGCTCTGCTGGAACGTCACCTACGCCTGCAACCACCGTTGCGGCATCTGCTTCACGGATTCCCACGCCGCGGCCAGCGATGAGCTGACCGCGCCCGAAGCCCTTGCCCTGGTCCGGCGGGCCGATGACGCCGGCATCCGCGACATCATCATCTCCGGCGGCGAGCCCTTCGTGCGCGCCGACATAGTCGACATCCTGGCCGCCATGGCCGGCAGGGGCATCAGCGCCCGCATCGCCTCCAACGGCAGCCTGCTCTCGGACGAACTGCTCGACCGCCTCCGGGCGGACACGCTCATCAAGTCATTCCAGATCAGCCTGGACAGCGTCGACCCCGACGTCTACGCGCGCCTGCACGGCGCGAAGCCGGACGCACTGGCCGGCGTGCTCCGCGCGATCGACCGCGTGCAGGAGCGCGGCTTTCACACGACGGTGTCCGTGCGCGTGACGGACGAGACGCTGCCGGGCCTGCCGCGCGTGCTGGACCTGGCGTGCGAGAAGGGGTGGAGCACCGTCACGCTGCACCTGCCGATCTACACCGGGCGCTCCGACGGCGCCCCCCATCAGGACGCCGATGCGCTGACGCTCCTGGGGCCGGTCTTCGACCATTTCCTGCGCCTGCCGGAGCGCTGGCTTGTCGAGACATACATCCCCTGGGCGCCTCACCATCCCGTGTTGCAGCGCCTGGCCGAACGCGTGGACGTCGTGCACTGCGGGTGCGTGGCGGGGCGCGACCGGCTGACCGTGAACCCGGACGGCTCGATCTCGCCGTGCGTGTGTCTGGACGTACCGGCCGCCTACGTCGGCAACGTGCGCACGGACGACCTGGGCGAGGTGTTCGCCGGCGCGTGGCTCTGCGACGTGCTGAGGAGGCCGGAAGCCCACGGCATCTGCGCGGACTGCGAACACGTGCGCTCCTGCGGTGGCGGATGCCGGGCCACCGCCTATGCGCTCAGCGGGGCCGTCGATGGCCAGGACGGGACGTGTCCTCTTCTGCGGTCCGGCCAGGCCAGCGTGGAGGCCGCCGGCCATGCCTCGTGACGGCGCGGCGCGGCTGCCGGCGGCCATCGGCGGGACAGTCTGGGGGCCGCGCGGTCTCATCAAGCTCTCGCACCTCTGGCTGCCGCTGGCCGCGCTGCTGACTGCTCAGGGCGTGGAGGCAGGGGCGGCGTGGGCCGATTGCCTCATCATCGCCCTGGTCGTGGGCTGCTGGACGCAGGTATGCATCCTTGCCAACGACCTGGTCGACACGGACGAGGACCGGTCTGCCGGCAAGATGCGATGGATAGCGCAACTGCCGGCCGGAGTCGGCACGGCTGTCGTCGGCGTGATGCTGGCCGCCGGTGCCCTGGCCGCCGGGCTGCTCGCGCCGTCGCCGCGCGCGCTGCTGGCCTACGCGGCCGCCGTCGTGCTCGGCCTGGCCTATTCCGTCCGGCCCGTCCGGCTGAAGGAGCGCGGCGCCCTGGGCCCGTTGGGCTACGCGCTGAGCGCGATGCTGGCCTTCGTGTGCGTCCCGTGGGCGTGGCTTGGCGGGGAGGCCCGGATTGTCTGGCTGCTGTCCGTGGCAGTGCTGCTGGACAAGTGGGTGAACCTGCGCTTCCACCAGGTCGTCGACCACGCGGCAGACAGCGCCGCTTCAGTGCAGACCCAGGCCGTTGCCATGGGCGCGGAAACCGTGCGGGCGCAACTGAGCCGCGACGCGTGGGCCGCCGCCCTCTGCCTGATAGCCACGGGGGCCTATATGGTCATCGACCTCCCGGCTGGGCGCGCGCTGCCGGCGGCCCTGGCCGGCGTCGCCGTGGCGGGGGCGACCGCGTATGCCGTCCTGCGCCGGCGCGCGGGCACGTCGTTGACGGCGGAGCTGCCCGCCCTCTACCTGGGTGCGACGTTCGGCGTGCTGCGCGTGCTGCCGTTGGCCCTGCTGGCGCGCCTGGCGTTGCGGGGGCCGGGGCTGTGGGTAGTCTTCTGCACGGCGGCCGTGTTCACGGTCCTGGAGTCGGTCAGGTCGCTGCGCTACCGGGACTCCTGACGCACTGCGTGGACCGTCGCGGCGTCCGACTCGAAGACGGGGTCCGTCAAGAGCAGGTCGCGCAGCCCCTCCGGTTCCCTTTTGCCCCCTCGCACGGGCAGGGCCACGTGGGTGACGCCCCCGTCGCGCAGCCCGGCCAGGCCCCCCGTCCGCGGCAGCGCAACCAGCGTCACATCCGGATTCATGACGGCGGGCACGACCTCCAGGTGGCGGCCGTACGCCAGCACCATGCGCCCCCCGCGCCAGTCGTTGGCGAAGCCGGCCACGGCCAGGGGCGCCCCCGTCAGCAGCACGCCGTGGACGGCGCGGTCGCAGGCCCGCCAGTCGTCGATGACCCGCCAGGCTCCGGAGAGGACGCCGTTGGTCAGGATCATGGCGCACACGACGCCGACCAGGTGGGGCCGGGCCCGGCCCAGGCCCCCGCGCAGGGCGCCGAACCTGCCCGCGCCGTCTGCCAGGTAGCCGACCAGCAGCGGCAGCATCGGCAGCCACAGGCGCGGTCCCCGGGCGCCCGGCCAGATCACTACCATCAGGGCATAGGCACAGAACGCGAAGTCCGACGGCCGCGGCTCGCGCAGGCGGCGCGCCAGCCCCAGAAGCATGACGGGCACAAGGACCACGGCGGAGACCGTCGCCCAGGAGCTGCCGCCGACGTGGTAGACGCGCGCCGAGTCGCGCACGTGGCCGAGCGCCGTGAGCGCGATGCCTCCGGGCGATGTGAGCCGGCCGAGTGCGTAGCCGCCGTAGGTGGCGCCGGGCGGGCCGCCGTGCAGACGCGACCATGCGAACCAACCGATCAGCGGCGGGAGGGCCACGGCTGCCAGCAGCACGAGGTAGACCGTGCAGCGCCTGCGGTCGCGCCGCCACAGGGACGGCCTGAGCGCCCACACCACCGCCCCCAGGTAGAGGGCGACGGCCGCCGTGCGCAGCAGCGCAGACGCCCCCAGCGCAACCGCCGCGGCGAGCGCCCACGTCGGGCGTACCTCGGCGTCGCGCCAGTAGCGGTCTGATGCTGCCAGGAATGCGGCCGTCATGAAGAAGAACAGCACGTCCGGCCGAATCCGCGCGCTGTAGTCGACCAGGGGAGGCGAGACGGCCACGATGAAGGCGAGCAGCCGCAGTCGGGCGCCCTCGAAGCGCTGAGCCAGCAACCAGTAACTGCAGAGCACCGCGCCGAGAGTCGCCACGGCCCCGAAGAGCTTCTCCGCGCGCCAATCGCCGGATTCCGGCCGGGCAACGGCGCTCAGCAACAGGGGGTAGCCCGGCGGGTAGGCGCGGTGGAACCGGCCGCCCAGCGTGTAGCCGCTGCCGTCCGTCAGCGAGCGCGCCAGGGCCAGGTAGCGCCCGGTGTCCGCGTTCATGTCGAAGCACGGCGTCAACCGCATGGCTACGAACACGAGCCACACCACGCCCAACACGACGAGGAAGCGTCCGTGACCGGCCGGCCGTTCTGTTGCGCAGTCGTCCATAACCGCCCGCATTGTGCCGCTTGCCCGCACCGGCCCGCAAGCACGAGCGCGTGTGAGTTGCCCGCAAGAGCCGCCATCTTGGAGCACGGCGCGCCGCGTGGTATACTGAGAGTGCAGGTCGGCCGGGCCATTCCGGCCGTCGACGCGAGTTGGGAACTCGGCTATGACACACGCCGGCAGCACACATCAGCGCGGACACTGCGGCTTGGCGGTCGCGGTTGCTTTCCTTCTGGCTCTCACCGGCTGCTCCTCCCTTGCCTCGTCCCTGCTGACCGAGACCGACCAGACGGTCCTTCACGCAAGCCTCTCGGACGAGCGGGCGTGGGTGCGCGAGCGGGCAGCCATCCGCCTCGGCGACCTGGGCTCGCGCGATTCCATCGGCCCGCTGGCGGTCACTGCGTCGAGTGATTCGGATCGCTGGGTGAGGGTCCGCGCGGCGGAGGCGCTGGGCAGATCGGGCAGCCCCAGGGCCGTCCCTGCCCTCACACGGGCCCTGAAGGATGCCGAGCCGGACGTCCAGGTCGCTGCCCTGAGCGCGCTGGCCGCACTGGACGCCCGGAGCGCCGCCGCCGACATAGCCGCGCTGAAGGAGAGCGAGAGCCTGCTGGTGCGGGGCGCCGCCGCGGCCGCACATAGGGAGTTGACGCAGAGATGACGACTCCGATCCATGGACTTTCACGCGCGGCCGTGCTGCTGCCGGTCTGCCTGGCGGCATGCCTGCTCGGCTGCGTGGCGCGCATGGACCGGGTGCTCGACATGGGCGAGGCGACCCGGACGGACCACGTCGCCGAAGCCCTGCAGGACCTGCCGCGCATCGCGCTCAGTCCGGACGAGTCCGAGCCGGTCCGCATCGCCGCGCTCACCGTCCTGGCGCGACTCGACCGCGCGGCGGCCGTGGCCCCGTCTCTGCTCCTGGCTGACGGTTACGGCGGGCGGCAGCTCGGGCTGACGGCTATATGGCTGCTGGCCCGCGCGGACGACCCGGACGCCGTCGAGCCGCTGGCCGGGCTGGTGACCGGCGGCGCGGGCCTGGAGCCGACCCTCAGGGTGCTGGAGGGCCTGGCGCTCCTGACGCAGCACGGGGCTGACTCCGTCGAGCGCCGCCAGGCCATCCTGCGCGCTGCGAACGTGGCCGAGACGCGCTTCCCGGAGTCGGACATCGTTCGCCACTATGCCGCGCTGCTTCGCGCGGGGCTCGCGCAGCCGCAGGACTACGTGGTCGTCCTGCGGGAAGCGCTGGTGGCCGACGACGTGCGCGGCGCCCACAACGCGCTCGGCTGGCTGGGCCGCCACTTGCTCGACGAGCCTGACGGGTCGCGCGCGGTCCGCGCGGAAGCCGTGGACGAGCTGGCCGTCCTGACCTCCCATCCGGACCCGGCGCTGCGGCTCCGTGCGCTCTGGTTCCTGGGGCGCATCCGCGAGCGCAGCACGGCCATCGCGCTGCTGTCGCTCGCCCGATACGCGCCGGGCCGGCCGACGCGCCTGATGTCGCTCTGGGCGCTGTCGCGCACGGACCCCCGGACGTTCCGCAACGAGTTCCCGCCCATGCCCGCCGACCTGCTGGACGTGACGCCCGCGAACTGGAAGCTCGCCCGCGAGCACGCCATGCGATCAGGCGAACCCGACCTGGAGCTACAGCGATTCATAGCCGACGTGCAGGCGGGGGAGGGCGAGCGATGATGCGCACCCGACTCATCTGCATGATCGTGCTCGTCGCCGCTGCGGGCTGCCGCGCGGCCGACCGGGCGGCCCCCTTGCCCCTTGCCCCCCACGTGTTCAGCGCCGACGCGGCCGCCGTCGCCTTCCACCCCGTGCACGGCGAGCGCGTGGCCGGCTTCTACGCCCTGTTCTCCACCGGCGACGGTGTGCGGCCGGCGGGCGTTGACATCCGCGCCTTTGACGGGGCCTTCATCGTCGAGCGAGACGGCACCGCCTACTACACGATGGGGCTGGCCGGCCGGGACGGTGCGTTCAAGGCCGACACGATCGATCCGTCGGAGATAGGCTTCATGGCGGCATCCGGCGCAGTCGACCGGCAGGGCCGCTTCACGCCCGACCCCGACCAACTGCGCGCCGCCCTGGAGGGCTACACCATCTGGGCCTTCCCCAAGGCGGCCCCCGACGTGAGGGCGAAGACCATCTATCGGCCCGTCTTCGGTGCCGACTCCGCCCTGTACGGCAACGGCGGGCCCGGCTGGCAGGCGGCGCCCGGGCCGCCCGGCCGCCCCGGACGCGACGGTCTCCACGCTCACGAACGCCCCGAGGACCACCTCGTCCATCAAGTGGTCCACGCCGACTGCTCCCCCTACCGGCGTCACGGCTGGTGTCACCACGAGCACCACTACGTCTACATCCGCACCGAAGGCGAGCCGGCCGGCCCCGGCGGACCCGCGGGTCCCGGCCTGCCCGGCGGGCCGGGCCAGGACGCCCCCGACGTTCGGGTCGACGTCAGACCGCTGGCCTCCCCCTTCTACGACCGCGAACTCGTGCATCTCGTCGCTGAGACCTCCGCCGGCGACCGGGGCGTCTTCGTGATGGAACAAGGGCATCCGTTCACGATCGCCGCTGACGGCGGGCGCGGCGGCAAGGGCGGCAGCGGCGGCCCGGGAGGTCCCGGCGGGCGCGGCGGGAATGGGCTGGACGGCGCGCCCGGCTACCACGGCAGGGACGCACACAGGCCCGGCGTGCGCGGCGAAGACGGTGGCCACGGCGGACCCGGCGGCCTCGGTGGTCTCGGCGGCGACGGCGGCGATGGTGGTGACGGCGGCCCCGGCGGTCCGGGAGGCAAGGGCGGGCGCATCGTGGTCGTCTACCACATGGGGGGCGAGGTCCTGGCGCGCGTGCGCGAGCAGATTCGATTCAGCGTGCGCGGCGGCCCCGGCGGCATGCCCGGCGCAGGCGGCCCGGCCGGTCCCGGCGGCCCGGGAGGGCAGGGGGGCCTCGGTGGCCCCGGCGGCCCGAGCGGCGCGGGCGGTCCGGCCCTGAAGAAGAAGGTCGTCGATCCCGAGACGGGCAAGACGCGCAGTAGGGTCGTGGTCCGCAAGGGCAAGGCCGGCCACCACGGCCCGCCCGGTCACCCCGGTCCCGGTGGCCGCTCCGGCCGACCGGGCAGACCCGGCCGTCCCGGTCTCGATGCAGGCCCCGCCGGCCGCGACGGGGTGGTCGAGTTCGTCCTCGATGGTCCGGCCCCCTGACGCCCGGCAGCTTCCCATTCGCCGGGGCGTTGTGCGCCGGGCTCCCTCGCGGTATATTGGCCCCCTGAGTCACTTCTATACCGACCGCCCGAACGCCGAGGGCCGCGCCGACCGCCTATGGACTTCGATGAACTGCTGAAGCTGGCCAAGAAGGGGAAGCTGGACGAACTCGAGTCGTCCTGGATGTCGCTGGTGGCCGAGGGTGGCTGGGACCTGGGCCAACTGAAGCGGGTGCCCGAGCTGCTGGTCGAACGCGGCAGCCCGGAGCTGGCCGAGTCGCTGGTCTGGTTCCTGGCGGACCTGCTGACCGAGCAGGGCGACCCGACCCGGGCCCTGGAGGTCTGCCGATGGGCGGGCAAGCTGCTGCCGGCCAGTTCGGTGCTGCGCGACCTGCTGGCGGACCTCTACGCCGAGGTCCACGGCGACAGCGAAGAGGCGGCCGCCCTCTTCCGCGTCACGCTGCGGAACCCGTCCCTGCCCCTGGACCAAGCCCTGGCCGCGTTGCGGAACATGATGGCGCTGAAACCCGGGACTTATGTGCTGGATCCCCATCACGGTCGCGTGGGACGCGTCCTGCGCCTGGATGCGGAGCGAGGGGGCCTGGTGATCGAGACGCCCGAGGGCGAGAAGTCCTACGGCACAGTGCTCGTGGGACGGCTCGAGCCGGTCGAGGAGGACGACTTCCGTGCCCTGAGCGCCTTCGAGAAGGAGCGCCTGCAGGCCCTGGCTAAGGACGATCCGGAGGAACTGGTGTCGATGGCCCTTGCCGCGCTTGGCCGGCGCGTCGAGCTGCGCCGGCTGAAGCTCTACCTGACGCCTATCGTTGGCTCGTGGGCGCGGTGGTGGTCCAAGGCGAAGAAGATGTTGAGCCGATCGACCAACATCGGCATGACGGCCGGCAAGTCGCCGTCACTGTTCCTGCGCTCGAAGCCGCTTTCGCATGGCGAGCGCCTGCTGCGCAGGTTCCAGGCGGCACCGGAAGCCGCCGGCCGGCTGGCCGTGGCGCTGGTCATTGCCGGCGAGGCCTGCGAGCACGGCCGCGTCGAGGCCGAGGTCCTGCATGCCGTCGTCGAGGGCGTTGCGGCACTGGCGGCCGAGTCGCATCCCGTGCCCGTGCGCCTGGGCGTTGAGGCCGTGGGACGTGCCGTGATCGAGCAGTTGCCCGACGACGAGAGCGGCGGCATGGCGCCGTCCGAAGCGGTTGTCGAATCGCTGGGCATGCCGGAGTCGTTCGTGGAAGATCTGCCGGACGGCGACCTGCTGATCTGCACGCTGGACCTGGTGCGGCGCCGCTCGCCTGAGGGCTGGCAGCAGTTCTGGACGGCCGTGATGCCGCTGGCGGAGCGGGAGGTCTGCCGCGCCCTGGCCGATCGGCTGGCGGCCGCGGGCGCAACGGAGGCCCTGTCCGAAGTGCGGCGCGAGATACTGGCCCGACCCGACGCCACTCCCGGCTCGCTGGCGTGGCTGTGGCGCGACACGACCGGCGGATCCGGCACGGGCGGCCCTGCGCCGGTCTCGGTGGCCATGGGTTGCCTGCGCTCTCTGGCCGCGCTGGTGCGGAACCGCTACCTGACCGAGGCGCGGCGCAAGGAGCAGATTGGCGAGCTGCGGGGGGCGCTGTTCATACGGACCGGAGCGGTGCTGCGGGAGGCGCTGGAGTCCGCGAAGCCCGAGCAGGTGGCCGCCGTGAAGGCACTGGGCGAACGGAACGCGGCCCTGACCGACCGGATGCAGTTCGACCTGGTGGAGATGCTGCAGGAGGTGCGGCCCGCGCTCTTCCGCAAGGACATCCCGCCCTGGGAAGAGGACGTCATCTACGCCACGCCGGCCGGCATCGAGAAGCGACGCGCCGAGGTGGAACACCTCGCCACCGTGCGGCTGCCGCAGATCATGCGCGAGATCGGCGAGGCGGCCGGCTTCGGCGACATCAGCGACAACGCCGAGTATCAATCCGCCGTGCAGGAGCGCGCCCGGCTGGCCGATCGTGCATCCCGCATGCAGGAAGAGATCGCCGAGGCCCGGCTCATCACGCCCGAACTGGCCTCCGCCCAACACGTCACCGTGGGCAGCCGCGTGCGGTCGCGCAACCTGGCCACGGGAGGGGAGGAGACCCTCACGTTCCTGGGCCCTTGGGACGCGCGGCCCGCCGACGCCATCTACGCCTACAACGCGCCGCTCGGCCAGGAGTTCATGGGCAAGCGCGTGGGCGACATGGTGACCTACCGCATGGACACCGAAGAGCGCCGCTGGGAGATCCTGGCCGTAGAGCCGGGCGTCTAGCGCCGGCACGCGAGCGGCAGCTCCAGGCCGTGCGCCTCCAGCAGGTTGCGAGCGATCAACGTCCCCGCCACCCCCGCCGCGACCGCGCCGGACGCCACCAGCACCCCGGCCGGTATCCCGATCCCGTCCCCCAGATGCACGGCTCCTCCCCGAGTCATTAGTGCCACGAATCTCAGGAACGTATAACGACGTCTCGGGGGGCGGTCAAGCAGATGGGGCACTGCCGCCGGTCATGGAGCCGCAGGCGCAGACCGGCACTTCAGGGTTGCGGCTCTCGCAGCTTCGTGCTGGGCGTCAGCCAGCGCTCCCCCCACGTCAACACGGTCGCTTGGTCGACCGGGGTGTTCCGGATCCTGGAGAACGCGTACTCGTACGACCAACGCCACGCATTGGGTGGCTTCGGCGAGTGGGCCAACTCCATTACGTGTGAAACCAGGGTCATGCGAGGGGCCATGTGGGCAGCGGCTTGCTCGACCGACATGCCCACCTGCACGTGGACGATGAAGACGTCCGGCTGCCTGTCGGGAACCATCTTCTCGTAGATGTTGCCGGCGCCGCTGTGGTAGATCGTGCAGTTGCCCGCCGCCTCGCCGCAGTCCACCTGGTACATGAGCATGTCGTTCCTTCTGTCCGGTTGCTCGTGGTGGTGGTCGCCGATGTCCACCTTCACGCGGACCTCGCCGAAGCGCAGTTCCGTGGGCTCGGTCACGAGCCGTGAACCCGGGTGCCAGTTGGTGATGACGGGCTTTCCCGCCTCGATCATGGCGTCCACGAGCCTGGGCGACTGGTGGTCGCGGTGACGGTGCGTGATGAGCAGGAAGTCCAGGTCGTCTGCGAGCCTCTCTGCCTTCGGCATGCTGATGTCGATGGCAAAGCAAGCATCCGGCGTCTTGACCACGTAGCCCATGTTGTAGATGAGCCACAAGGCCGCTCCGCGTTCGACTTCCGTCCTACGTATGTCTTCCAGAGCCTCGTCTATGGCGGTGCGCAGGTAGTAGAGGGCGGGCTGCTGTTGCTCGACGAGCGCGGCATCGTCCCGGTCCTCATCAAGAGCCGTGACGTAGTCTATGTATGTCTGCGGCTCCAGCGCATCGCAGGCGGCCTGGATGACCGCCATCCTCTCCCTGCGTTCGTCCCGGTTGCCGCCGTCCGGTGGGTTGCGCCAGAGCCACTCGCGTGACTGGTCCACGTCGGTTCGGCTCAGGCTCGTCGACGGCGGCTCATCGGCAGCCTGCGCCGCCGTCCCCGTCCCTTCGCCACCCGCGATCAGGACGCCCAGCGCAGCACAAGACAGCGTCGCATGTCTGACTAGCCTGGCCATGTCCATGGACCACCCCTCCTTCCCCTCTCGTGCGTCCCGATTATATGGCACGACCTGCTGCTGTCGAGGCTCCCACTCCCGCGCGGGAGGGTACTGCCAGGCCAGACCGGGGAGACGGGCTTACGTTGCGCCGCCTATAGCAGCGCTGGACGGTCTCTGCCAACCATGCTTGACGTAGAGCCACGCGACCACCACGCCATACAGCGCGTTGCCAACAACTGCTCCGGCGTAGATGCCGGTGCTGTGCCAGCCGGCAACGTATGCCAAGCAGTAGATCGCGGGGAAGCGGAACAGCCATACGCGCATGAGGGAGGCGACCATGACAGGTCGTGTGCGCCCGGAGCCATGGAACGCGCTCATGAAGGCCATGGCCACGCCGAAGATGTAGGCTGCGCTCGGAAGCAGAGCGAACATCGTTCGACACTCACGGACCACGTCGGGCGCCGAGATGAACGCCCGGGCCACGATGTGACCGGTGAAGGTCAGTAGGACCATTGGGAGGAGCATGATGGCTGCGACGAGGACAGCTCCGGTCCGCACCGCACGTCGCGCAAGCTGAACCTGCCCGGCCCCCAGCGCCTGACCGACGATGGGTGCCGTAGCCGTAGCGATGGCGCCCATTGGAAGGCTGACGAACCAGATGACGCGGTCACCAATGATCACGGCGCCGATGACGGTCGTGCCCAGGTTGTTGACCATGGTCTGGACGACCACGGCCCCGATGGCAGTGGCTACGCCACCCACCGCCAGGGGCAGTGCTATGTGCACGATCCCGCGCATGGCCCGCCAGTTCGGCCGCAGTTCCTTCCACCCGAGGTCCAGCCCCATGCGCCTCTTCCGGATGCAGTAGAGGCAGAGCAGACCCCCGGACACCTGGGCCAGGAGGGTGGCAAGTGCCGCGCCTTTGACCTCCAGCCGCGGCGCACCGAACAGCCCGAATATCAGAATGGGGTCGAGTACCAGATTGACCACGTTCGCCGCGCCCTGGATGGCCAGCATGATCGTAGTGTTGCCACGCCCCCGAAGAACGGCGCCATAGGCCAATGAGAGGGAGACGGCCGGCAGGCCTAGCATCACAATCCTGAGATACAGCACGGCCCCAGGCTGCACTGCACCGGGTACCCGCGTCAATGTCAGCAGTTTGCCCGCAAAGACGACCCCAATCGCGGCCAGCGCGACCCCCACGCCCAAGGCCAGAGCGAGTGTCTGGCCGGAGGCCCTGGCCGCCTCTCTCTCGCGACCGGCGCCCGTCAATTGGGAGACAACCGCCATCCCCGCGACGCCGAGGGCGGATGCTGCCAGCACTGCCAAATGGACGAGGGGCACGTTCACGGCAGGTGCGGCAAGTGCGATGTCCCCGATCTTGCCGAGCCAGAAGGCGTCCACGACCGTATGGAACGCGCCGAGCAGACTGGCGGCTGCCAGGGGCAGGGCCATGCGCAAGACCGTCCAGGTGACCGGTCCAGACGTCAGGTCAGTTCCGCAAGGGCGCCCGCCGGCGTCAGGCCCTGCGGGAACCACACAGTCGGCAGGTTGCTTGCCCTCTGGTTTCATCGATGCTTGGCCAGGCCGGTCATGTCCTCGGTTCCCAGTTGCGTGCCCAATGCCTCATGTCCTGCACGCCGATTATACGCCACGACCTGCTGTTGTCGAGGCTGATTCCTGCACCGTCAGGCCATTGCGCCCCCCGCCTGGCGCCGATGTGATCCGGCCGACCACCTGGCAGGAGGCCGCCCATGCGCGCGCTGGTCAAGACGGCGCCCGGCCCAGGCAACCTGGAGTTGCTCGGCGTTCCCGTGCCGGAGATCGCCGACGATGACGCGCCTGCTGCGCGATAGCTCAGTCTCTTGCCAGTGCCAGGAACTCAGGATCGTCGCGCACGGACTCGTAAGCCGGATGCTTCTGAAGCATCTTCCGGATGTCCTCAGGGCCCAGCTGGCTGGCTCTGAGGTGTGCAAGCGCTGCCTTCCGGTCTCCCTCGACCAAGAGAACCAACCCGGCCAGACACCACCGCGTCACGGGCACGTCGCGCAGCTCAAGTGCGCGCCGGAGCAGGCGTAGCGCTTCCGCCCGGTCTTCTTTGCCCACTCCGCCGAGGAGGTCCGCAGACCCAAAGTGGGAGCCTGCATTATGATATGCGTGTCCAACCTGCGTGAACCATTCCCGCTGTTCGTCTTCGTCAGTGTCGGTCTTCGTGTTGAGTCCAGGGCAGGCTGCTGCGAGTTCCTCCTCGTACGCGTCCAGGTTGGCATACACCTCCCGCAAATGCTTGTCTGCTTGTCGCTCGTTTCCTTCTGCCAGGGCAGCCAGGTAGTGTGCGCGATGGGCTTCGCCCAACCAGAAACGGTATGCGGGGCGCCCCTTGAGTTTCTGTGCGAAGGCTAGAATGCGGTCGGCCCCCGCCCAAGACCCCGAGGCCACAGCCAGGGTCATCCCCCGCGCAAGGATCCCCCACCTGTCAGTTGCTTCGTAGGAATCGCAGAGACGGATGTAACTGTCTAACCGAGGCTCGGGGCCTACGTCCTCCCCCTCTGCCGCCTGCAGCGCGGCCTCGTGTGCTGACACAGCTTCCTCGAACTTCCTTTCCTCTTGGAGTCCAATCGCTCTCCTGACGAGCGTCTGGAAGTCCGCTCCGGGCTTCGACGACTGCAGTTCCTCAGCAACCATTGCGATCATCCTTTCCTTTAGCCGATTCCGGGAGGCGTGAAGACGGTTGTTCACCGTCGTAACAGGGACCTCCAGGAACTCGGCAATGTCCTTCTGGGAGTATCCGTTGATGTAGAAGAGCGTGGTGACCGTGCGTTCGTTCTCGGGCAGAGATCGGATTGCACTCAGGACTCTATCAGCCATCTCCAGCCTCTCGGCCCTCTTGTCAGGCCCGGGCCGATCCGAGGCCACGCCTCGCGCAGATTCCAGCGGTACTGTCCGCACCTGCTTCCCTCGCACCAACCGGTCGCATTCCTTGAAGACGATCCGGCGAAACCAGCCCGGGAACGCCGCTGGATTGTCCAGTTTCCTGAGGTCCCGGTATGCCTGGATGAATGCCTCCTGCGCCGCATCTTCGGCGAGATGGAAGTCACTGAGGATCGCGGATGCATATCCGTACGCCATGTCTTGGAACCTGCGCACAATCTCCCCGTAAGCATCTAGATCGCCTGCCTGAGCACGAACCACCAGTGACCGCACCTCTTCCACGTCTTCTCCTGCCTTCGAGGGCCCTCTATCCTATAAGCCCCACTTTCTGAGCTCCAGCTTTATGGGGGCGCGGAGATCCTTCAGGTCCTCCCAGGGGAGGCGGCCCGTAGGTGAAACGGGTGGGGACCAATGATGGGGGAGCGACGGGGTTGGCGCTGATGGTGGCGTGCGCGGCGGAAGTGGCCGTGGACCTGGTCAAGCCACGCGGCCGCATCTGCCTGAGCGGCCCGGGGGAGGGCAGGGCAAACCTGGACACGGCCCGCATCTCCTACGACAGCATCCGTCTCTGCGGCGTCTGGGTCGGCAACGAAGCCTACATCTCCGAGAGCGCCGATGTGGACGCGCGACGGCAAGCTGAAGGTAGCCGCCACCATCACCGCCACCATGCCCCTGACGAAGTGGCGCGAAGCCTTCGCCAAGCTCCGAGCCAGACAAGCCATCAAGATCCTCCTGGACCCCTCGCGGTGACGCGCGTGCGCGGGACTCGCCGGTCGGCTATCATCGTGGACTCCACGCGGGAGGTGACGCCATGGGCCGGTCGCTGCGGGTTGGCCAGTTCGACGGCCTACTTCCGGTGGTACTGAGACCAGCTCAATCCGGCCAAGGACGAGATCAACTGGAATCTGGTCGACACCACGCTGGCGAAGGCGCTCGACCTCGGACTTGTTGCGTCATTTGCGCGTCATTTGCGCGTCATTTCGTGAACGGAATGCTCCACTATACGCTCCAGTTCGGTCACGCGCTGTGCTGTATGGACAACGAGACCTCGGCCGGCCCGGAGTGGGGCGCATACTGGTCGCGCCACATCCGCGGGGCCGCCGAACAGGGCGCCGAGTGGACCGTCGTCATCACGTCGGATCCCAAGAGGAACGATTCATGAGACTGCTGCTGGTCGTCGGCGTGCTTGCGTGTGCGATGACGGTCCCGGCCCGGGCGGCCGTGACGTTGGGCGTGCCCGACGACGGCCGCGTCCGTGTGAACGTGCCTGAACTGGCAAGCATTTCCAGCCACATGTTCGTCCACTACGGCGAATGGGTGTGGGCGGGTGCGCAGGCCAAGACCAAGCTCGCCGACGCCCAGTGGTCGGGCGCGATCCGCAAGAAGGAAGGCGACGGCCCGGGCGGCATCGACTTCGTGCAGACGGTCACGCAACTCGACGACGGCATCCGCCTGGACTTCGACTTCACGCGCGAGGGCGAAATGGCCCTGCACAGGGGCGTGCAGCTCGGGCTGGGCTTCGCCTTCCCCGACTACGAGGGGCGCGACGTCGTCTTCGGCCACGGGCCGCCGGCCACGCTCGACTCGAACTTCAACGTGCCCGCGCGCCGCTGCACCATCAACCTGACCGACGCCGACGCCCTCGAGATCTCGATGCCGGTAGCGACGCGGTTCTCGACGTGGATCAACGAAGGCGAGAGCATCAGCGTGCAGGTCCGCCTGGCGCCGCGCGACATGGGGCCGACGGGCAAGGCCAGCCTGACGCTGCGCGTCGTGCCCGCGGTCCGCGACGTCATCCGGTGGGAGGCCGGGCCCAGCGCCGAGCCGTTGGCGCTGCGCGGGGCGACGGCGGACAGGGCGACGGCCGCGCAGTTCGAGCCGATCGAGTTCACGCTCGACCTCGCGGCCACCTACGACAACCCCTTCGACCCCGACGACGTCGCCGTTGACGCTGCGTTCACCACGCCGTCGGGCCGCACGGAGCACGTGCCGGGGTTCTACCACCAGGGCTTCGCGGCCGAGTATGAGTCGGGCGAGGAGCTGCTGTCGTTGGAGGGCGGGCCCGCCTGGAAGGTGCGTTACACGCCGCGCGAAGTGGGCGAGTACTCCGTCGCCTTCACATGCCGCGACCGTACGGGCGGCGTCGAGCAGGAGCCGATGACGTTCGCGTGCGCCGAGTCCGACGCGTCCGGTTTCATCCGCATGAGCGACGCGCACGAGTCCGGGCCGAAGTACTTCCGCACT
>SDBT01007282.1_pt1 | contig 18244 bp, 20 predicted proteins | sample 2277101 | NCBI WGS metagenome assembly SDBT01 (sample SAMN10404973, study PRJNA504765) | marine sediment metagenome | isolation source: marine sediment core GS10_PC15, 103 cmbsf | place: Arctic Ocean: Southern Knipovich Ridge | collected 2010
TTCCAAAAACCTGCGCCGCCTTATACGCCTCAACGTCGCAACAAAATTCACATCGTACACCCAGCTAAGCTGCAGCAGCCTCATATCGTTCCACGTCCGCAGGCTGCTGTACTCTATCCGCCGCCCGCTGAGAACCGCTTCTATCATGCCCGCGGTGTACCCCGGCTCATCCGGAAGTTCTATTTCCAGACCAATCCTGTCAGGGTCATCTCTGTATTGCTTATACTCTTCGATCACCACATAAAAGATGTCCAGCTTGTCGGCATCGCGTATCAGCTTCGAGAAAAGCAAACACTGGCCATCCAAATCTTTCGGCAACTCCATCAGGCCATGATATTCAATCGCTTTTTCTATCCACCGTTTTTCCTGCTCGGCAACGCCATCAAGCACTTTCGACTGGTCAAGAACTTCTGTTCCCAGCAGACTGTGGTTGACGCTTTTTGGGTCGTGGTATGTTCGGTATTCGGCAAACTGCCTGAACCTGCCTATATCGTGCAACAGCGCTATCGTCTCAGCGATTCGGCTTTGATTGTCCTCAAGCCCAAGCTCCTCGGCCAAATACCGCATTTCCTCGCACGTACGTCGGCTATGTTCTTCTTTGAGCCTCAGGTTGGCGTTTACATACTCATCGTCGCCGTAAAAGCCCGCCACGTAACTGTCGAACCACGACCTGAATTTCTTTATCTGTCTCTGTTCCATAATTCAATATACTTACCCCAATTGAATTTTCACGTTTAGCCGCGGGTAAGTAACTTAAAATAACCATACAGCTTTATTCGCGGACATTTATTACCCTCAAGGGTATAAAAATTAAAACCACCAAAAAACCTACTTATACCATATTTTTCAGAAAAATCTCTATCACATCTTCAAATAATGGTTATCACAGGGTATAATCCTGTATGAACGAATAAAAATTAAAGACAAGGAGAATTATGATGCCAACGGTTAAAGATATAATTGTCAAAAAGCCCACCGCCGAAGAGGCTGCAAATTGCAAGGCCTGGCCAATATGGGAAAAAGGCGCAAGCACCTTCGACTGGCAGTACACCGATAAGGAAACCTGCCTGTTAATCGAGGGCAAGGTTACGATAACTGACGGCACAGACTCGGTAACTTTCGGCCCGGGCGATATGGTAATCTTCCCACAGAACCTCGAATGCACCTGGCAAATCACAGAGCCGGTCAGAAAACACTACAATTTCGGATAAAAAAGTGTAGTCGAAAGGCCGGCGCTGAGCGAATTTCCTGATTTTTTAAATTTTTTTGCTTTAAAAATCAGCCGTATTAAGCTTGTCTTTCTTGTGCATTTTGCTTTTCTTAAAATTTCTGGCCATCACTATATATTGTGTATTGCCCATGTTCCCCAAATAAACGATTTCTGCCGTTTGGCGTGTCAAAGTGGGTTTTCAAAAAAGCCGTTTTTTGATACTGTTAAGGGCGATTTCGTTCTGTGATAACGTAACCTTCTGTCCTTACAGCGGTTAAAAGAAAGTTAAACTTTTCTAAAGTTTTGGCACTGGCGTGGTCGATACCAATATTGTAAGATGATATTGGGTCCCGGAAAGGATTTAAGGGACATACAAGATGTAGTGGTTATAGGCTCTCGGACGAAAATATGGACGCTTTCGCCTGCAGCTATTTGAGTAAGGTTGTGAAAATGCCAAATTTTGATTCCGCTGATGGTTTTAATGGCCAGAATGAAAGAATTGAGCCTGCGAACGAAAGTCCAAGGCCCGATGAGGATTTGCTTATGGAGCAAATCCTCTACAATATCAACACCACACCCATTGGCCAGGTGTTGAAAAAGATTGCCATGCTGCCCGAGGTCCGGGCCCAAAAGGTACTCAATGTTCGTCAGCAGCTCACCGAAGGCGAATATGATCTCAATGAGCGGCTGGACGTCGCTCTCGACAAGGTACTCGAAGACCTGGTTACCCAATAAAACAGATTAGATAGCAGAAATACCTGACCCCTTTGTGCTGCCGATACCGCTGCGCAGCCGAGGCCACACTTCAAAAAACGTTGATTTGCCCTGTATAAAAGCATAACGCCGCCCTCTTGACTAAGGACGGCGTCTGTATTTACTCGTCATTTGAATATCAGACTACTTCAGGAACTTCGTCGTCGGGCTCATCGAGTTCGGTCGGCTTGTAGTCGGGCTGCTGCGACATTTCCAATTCTTCCTTAAAGGATTCGGTAATCTTTTCCTGAATTCTTTGCCGGCACTCGGCATTAATCGGATGGGCAATATCGGCGTGCAGCTTCATTCTGCCCTTGGCGTCTTTCTTTGCCCTTTCTTCGAGCAGCTTCGCTCCGCAGTTATTGCAGAACCGGGCCCGCAGGTGGTTCTTGCCACCGCATTTTTCACAATGGTCGCTCATTTTTCTCGAGGGCATAGCGACAAAATACCCGTTGGTGCCTTCGATGACCTTGATGTCACGAACGACAAATTCGTCGTCCATCGTCATCGAACAAAACGCTTTCAGCCTGTCATCCTTGTTGTTGATTAGTTTTACTCTTACCTCAGTGATTTCCATTTTCTCTCGCCTCACTAAAAAGTTTACCATCTATTGTTGCTCACGATAAGGCTCTTGCAACCGACCTTCCCTGTAACAACACTCTGGTATCTCTCAGCCGTTTTCTCATCGTCGGTCTCAACGATGCAAAACATAGCCGAACCACTTCCACTCAGGCACATTGGCCCAAGTCCTAACGCTTCTATCTCTGTTTTCAAATCAGCAAGTCCCGGGTGCAAATTGTAACAGCTTTGTGCCAGCATATTTGCGCACATCTTCGATACTAAGTCAAATTTGTTTTTCTCGACGAGGCCTTTAATCTGCCCGCTGAGCTTTTCATACAGGGCAGGGTCGTGGCTGTAATTCTCGTAAACCTTTTTAGTAGAAACACTTACGTCCGGCAATATCAGGAGGGCGAAGAAGTCAAAAATTTTGTCTAATTTTTTGATTTTTTCGCCTTTTCCCTTGCAAACCGCCAATGGCCCGTTCAAAAAGAAAGCCACATCGCTGCCCAGCTCAGCGGCCATTTCATACAGCTTCTCGTCACTGACCCCGGTTTCCAGGAACCTGGCCAATCCCATAAGTGTTGCCGCCGCATCGCTGCTGGCAGAGCCCAGCCCTGAACCCGCCGGTATGTTCTTTGTCAATGTGACCTTGATATCAGCCGGACAGCCGCGGGCTTGTAAAAACAACTCGCAGGCCCGATATATGATATTCTCTTTGGCCTGCGGGGCCCAGCAGGGCCCTGTGCTGATTACTTCGATGCCGGATTTTTGGCCATTTTGGATAAGTACTTCGTCGTAGTAGTCGATTTTAGCCATTATAGTCTCTATCTCGTGAAAGCCGTCAGGCCGTTTGCCTGCAATCAGCAGAGACAAATTAATCTTGGCCGGCGCCCGCACCAGCAACCCGTCGCCAATAGTCTCGAATTGTTCTTTGTCAGCCATAGTCATTTAAAAACGCCACAGATACCTAATACGTAAATACCATTCTTTCTATCTACGGACTTATTCATCCCTGTGGACCGCGTCCAGAGAAAAAGCTGGAACGCAGACCGCTATATATTCAGCCCCTTCGGGCTCCGGCGTACTGTACCGAACCCATTGGCCGCGATGCGCTATGACAGCCTGGCCGGCCTTAATATCAATCGTTTCATTTTCCGTCTTAACCCGAAGCACACCTCGCAACACCACCGTATACTCATCAAATTCCGGCCTCTGTCCGGGCTCAGCCCAACCGCCCGGGCTTTTCATCCTCGCAATACTTACATCTTCGGTCTTGGAATTAACTCTGCCGATGAATTCTTCAATTATTTTCGGTTTGTTCCCAACAGCCTTTATTACCGCCGGTTCCTTTATAACAGTAAGCATACCGATCTCCTTGTATCCACCTTCAGGCGCACAGCCTGAAAAACAAAAAAACAATAACAAAAACGTTATTCGCAAGAATAATAAAAATTTTGCCATTTAGCTTTTCTCCATTAAGCCGACTTTTTTCCGCATAAATCACCTTCCTGAATCTCAAATCACATACTTTAGCTTTGGGCCAATCTCTTCCTCTTTGGAATCTTTATACCAGCTTCAACTCCATAAAAACCATACCCTTTATGGCTTTATGAATTCCATCAAAAGGCTATTAACTGTATGTGAGAAGTATCCCGTTGATGCCACTACGGACTTTACTTGTTCAGCTATAAGACCTTTGATGCTTTCTGCGGCCTCTTTACTTATGTTCCATTGCCAAAAATCACCAACGAGTTTGAAGAATTTAAGAAACTCCGGCACATCAGACTCGGTTATTTTCATTACATTTCGACGCTGTGCGATTTCAAAGCTATCGATACCAAGCTCAGTCATATCTTTTTCCAGCATCGTAATGGTAATCCTTTTCTCAACAAGAACTTTGTAGAGAAGGTTTGAGGAACTTTTTTCGGGTAGAATTTTATTCCAGGCGTCTCGAAGGATTTCCATCATTTCCGATGCCACGTCACCGCCCCCCATAAACTGCAAGACTGCAGTTCCTGCTGGCTTTAGTACACGAACTATCTCTGCAAGAGCTTTGCGGCGATTAGAGATAAGATGAAAAACCATATTGGAAACTACGCAATCAAATTCCTCATCATCAAGGGGTAACTGGCACGCATCAGCACGAAGAAATTCACAATTTTTTAAGCCCAATTCTTTAGCATGCTTTCTTGCAATGGTTAATACACCGTCAGATAAATCTGTTCCAACAATCCTCCGAAATGAGTTTATTTCTGGTAAACGTAATGTGAGATTGCCTGTACCACAGCCTATATCGAGAATTTTTGACCCTGGCGAGATCTCCAATCTCGACACGATGCGTTCAACCCCCTGATCAACGCCATCATATTCCGTAGCGAATGTATCATAATGTAGCTTTATGGCACTTTCCAAATCCATCAAATTATCCTTCATTTACCAGCTTTAACTCCATAAAAACCGCAGTCTCTATGGGAACGTGTTTATAGGGTTCGATTTCCTTAAACCCGATAAATTTATACAATGCTTTCGGAGGTTCCAAGGCGGTACACAGCCGCATAGAAGTATAGCCGATTTTTACAGCTTGTTCTATAACAGCCCTGCAAAGTGCTTTTCCGATACCTGATCTTTGATATTCCGGGCGGACAAACAGCCTTCTCATCTCACATATGCCGCCACTTAATCGTTGCAGCCCGACGCAACCGGCAACGTGGCCTTGATATTCAGCAAGCAAAAGACAACCTTCTGGCGCCGCATATCGGCCAGAGATATTGGCAACTTCGTCATCGAAGTTCTGGAAAGACAAATCAAACGGCAGAAACTCTTCGTACTCAACAAAAAGCTGCTTTGCTATTTCAATATCTTCGCTTGCCTCAACAGGAAAAATCTTTAGCATTCTATTTCTTTCACAAAATCTTTTCTATGCAAAATTCACACCGGGCCATCAGTGGTCTTTGGACTCTTTGATAAGATTCCGTCCAGCCCCTTGTCCACCATAGTGATATATTGCTCATCTGGGATCAGTGGCTTTTCCAGTTCATTCATTGTCTCTTCAGATAGCCGCTGGTTTTTTACAATTTCTTTCCCCGCATTTTGCAGCAGCAGTTTATATCTGGAGATTACTGGTGCCAGCATTGGCGGGAAAAACTTAAAAAGTTCACCACCACCGCGGTATATTTCCCCCACTACTTCAGAATGCATATTTCTCGCGACTCGCCTGAACAACAGCCGCAAAACCTGAAAGTGGCTCTGTTCTGGGAAACCGCCGTTTGAGATAATAACCAGCTTAGATGGATATTTCACTTTTTTCAGGTGTCTGCATTCACCACCTTCATCTTTTTCAAAATACGGATCCGCAACAGCCACGAATCTGTCCATGAAATCTTTCATTATCCCTGTTACGTTGTCAACATACAAAGGTGTTGCCAGCACAATAATGTCAATTGCTTTCATTTTTTCCAGAAGTGTTCCCATATCATCATCAATCACACACTTGCCTCCTGTCTCAATCCAGCAGCGAAAACACCCATGGCAATGATTGATCTTCTTTTTCACCAGAAAGATATTCTCAACCTCAGCACCGGCCTCTTTTGCACCATCTAAGAACTCTTTTACCATGATATGTGTATTACTATTTTCGCCTCGGGGACTCCCATTAAACGCTGTGATTTGCATAAATACATCCTTTTCTTATTTTTCCACCAATTTTTCTTCTTTGAATTTTTCTGCGCCGATATCTTTGATTCTGTTGAGGTTGCCGATACGGTCGGTGCGGAAGACAAAGCCGAATATCCTGGAAATAAAATTGTTCAGCTTTTTGCAATCTTTGAGGTCCTCAAAATCAACACACCCGGCGCAGGTGGCGCAATTTTTTTCTTGTGCGCAAGGCTTTACTTTGCAGCCGAAGTTCAACGGCTTATCGCTGTGACAGCCGCCGCATTTGCCTTTCAGATACGCCCCGCACTCGGTGCAAACCAATCCGCAGTAAGCCAAAATAAATTCTTTCGATTCTTCACTCATTTTTCTATTCCTCCAATATTTCCTTTCCAGCTTGGGTTTCAATTTTTTTGATGAGCATAATAAAAGCACCGCCCAGTATCATACAAATACTAAGAAGTTGTCCCATTGTGAAAAAATGCCATATAAACCCAAGGCCATGATTTGGTTCCCTTGTAAATTCAACACAAAATCGTACTATTCCATAGCCGATAATATACAAGCAAAAATGAAAACCATTAAACAGTCTTTTTTTTCTTACACCCCAAAGAATTACGAAAAGAAATATCCCTTCAAAAAAGGCCTCGTAGAGTTGTGACGGGTGTCGTAATTGACCCGTCGGATCTAAAGGAAAGTACATTGCCCAGGGTACAGACGTAACCCGGCCAAAAAGCTCACCATTTAGAAAATTACCCAGCCGGCCAAAGGTATATCCTAAAGGAATCGCAGGTGAAAGCAGGTCTGCAAAATGCCAGAAGTTTACTTTGTTTTTGTAGCAGAAAAGCAAAGACGCCAGGATTACTCCAAGTAGTCCCCCGTGATAAGACATTCCAAAAAGACCGATGTAGCCGAATCCGTTCGAGTAATCAAAAGGCCAAATTATTCTTAATGGATGTTCGAGAAAATACATTAAATCATAAAACAAAACGTACCCAAGTCTTCCTCCGATCATTACCCCTAAAACGGCATACAGAAAAAAAGCTTGTATAATATTTTTGGGATATTCGTATTTTTCACTTTTTAATCTGTACAGGATAAGCAAATATGTGATAGCGAAGGCCACCAGATACATTAAACCATAGTACCGTATCTGAAACGAACCAATCTCAACGATATTAGGATTAATATGTTCCGGGATGTGATTCCACCAATTCATACGTTATCTCGCCGTTTTAAAACATTGTAATAGTAAAATTTACTTAATCACTATAACTCAATCTCATAATCTCTCCAGGCCATATATCCTTTTATTTTTTCAGTATCGCTCTAATATGACGAGGCCAATAATGTTTGGTTGACAGTATAGCCGATAGTGATTATTGTTGGTACAAAAATTAACTCTGGTGACAGGATGAATGAAATTAGCGAACAATCAAAGCAAACCAAGGCCGTTGCCTGGTGGCATCTGCACAGGAGGCTGTACAACTGGGTAATCCACTTCGCCAATACTAAACACGGCGAATGGGCACTGTTTGTCTTGAGCTTCGCCGAGTCCAGCTTCTTTCCAGTCCCGCCCGACGTTCTGCTGGCCCCGCTGACGCTCGGTGCCCCGAAAAAATGGTTTCGATTCGCCTTATCCTGTTCAATTGCTTCCGTACTTGGTGGAATCCTCGGCTATTGTATCGGAATGTTTCTCTGGGCGGTCATAGGTCCATGGGCTTTTGCTAATCTCGGGATGATTGGTCTGACAGAGGAGAATTTTGTGAAATTTGCCGGCTGGTATGACAAATATGGCTTTGGTATAGTTTTTACCTGCGGCTTTACTCCACTGCCATATAAGGTCTGCACAATATCGGCTGGCGTGGCCAAAATCAGCTTTTTAGGTTTTCTGATTGCATCAACGATAAGCCGCTCTGCGAGGTTTTTCATCGTAGCCGGCCTGTTCGGCTGGAAGGGCGAGAAAATCAGGCCGGTAATTGAAAAATACTTTAATTGGTTTTCACTGGCCTTCGTAGCAATGTTGATTGGCGGCTTTCTCGTGATAAAATGGTTGCACTAAATACTGCCAACCGGATACTAACGACTATAAATGAATGAAGAACAGAAAAAGATTTTACTAAAAACCGCCAGCGATACGGTCACCGCTGTTATCAAGGGCGGCCAAATCCCGGAACCCAAATCCGACGACCCCGAACTGAATTCCAATTGCGGCTGTTTCGTGACCCTGAAAAATCACGGGCAATTGCGCGGCTGTCTCGGCCAGTTCACCTCTGAGATACCGTTGATTGAACTGGTAGCCCTGATGGCAAGGGCATCGGCTACCAGCGACTCTCGATTTTTTTCAGACCCAATAACGGCAAACGAACTTGAACAATTAGACATTGAGATTTCGGTACTGTCGCCGCTTCAGCAGACCGATGACCCTTTGAGTCTGCGGCTCGGCACAGACGGCATCTATATTAAAAAGGGCGCCGCTTCCGGTTGTTTTCTGCCGCAGGTAGCCACCGAAGCCGGCTGGGACACCGAGCAGTTTCTTTCGTACTGCTGCTGCCACAAAGCGGGCCTGCCCGCCGATGCATGGAAAGACCCTGACACCGAGGTCTATCTGTTCTGCGCCCAGGTCTTCGGAGCAGAATTCAAAGACCTTCAGGATAGCTGAAAAGACTACTTCTTTTACGTGCATCTCCTAATAGATTAACTGAGGCCGAATGTGCTACCCGTCCCCATGGAATAATCAGGCCCAGCCCCGATTGACCAGGTCCGCATTATTTTATAAAAATGGAACCAAGTAAGAGTTTACTAAATAGGTGGATTGTAACTTGGCAATATTACTAATGGGTTAGTTAAGAAAGGGGGCAAGTAAAATGGTAAAAAAATTATTAATCTTGTTGTTGGCGGCGAATCTTTTGCTTCTTCAGAGTTGCAGTTGTACGAGCTGGACGAAATTCTGGGGAGGTGACCCTGGCCAGGAGTGCTTAAGTCACTGGGAATGGAAACAAAAAGAAAAACAGGTAGTGGCTGTCGAAGAAATGGAAGTAGAAGCGATGGCTCCGTGTACCGCGCCAAGATTGGTCGAAACCAGCCGGGGCTATACCGCAGAAGGGCGCGCAGGCAGGGAAATAAGCCTGGTAAAGATGGCGCCTGAAGAAATAACGGTCAATGAAGCCTTTGACTATCGGATGAAAATTACTAACTTGACCGACCAGGAACTGCTAAATGTCGTAGTAACTGACGTTAAACCTGACCACATGAAAATCATTAGCTCCGACCCTGAAATGGAGATAGTCGCCGGGCAGATGAGCTGGGCAATGGGTGCGCTTGCTCCTAACGCTTCCAAAACAATTTCAGTAAACGCTATGGCATTGCGGACAGAGACGATTTTAACTTGTGCCGAAGTAACTTACGATACCCCGACATGCGCTAAGGTAGAAGTGGTCGAGCCTAAACTGCGTCTGGCAAAACATGCGCCAGAAAAGTCTTTGAAGTGCGACAGGATACCGATTCGCTACACAGTTACGAATGTCGGGACCGGCCATGCCTGCAATATCACTATAAGTGACAAGTTTTCAGAAGGTATGGTTACTTCAGAGGGCATAGGAGAAGTCTCTTTTCAGATTGATTCTCTTGGCCCGGGCCAGACGAGGGAATTTGACGTGACCGCTGATGCTACCAAAACGGGCGTGTTCGCGAGCAAAGCAATGTTGACCTCGCGGGTAGGCGGTTCTGCGGAATCTGACCTTATTTCAACAAATGTTGGCCAGCCTGTTTTGGAAATCAACGAAAGCTGTCCCGCTAATCAGTACATTGGGCGAACAGTGGCTTATGATATAACGGTTACCAATAGAAGTGACGAAATCGCCAAGGCCACTATAGTAGAAGCATTGGTTCCCGAAACAACCCGATTCCAAAGTGCTACTGACGACGGCATGTTCACTCATTCTTCGCCCGGCAAAGTTACCTGGAACATTGGTTCATTGATGCCGAATAGTTCGAAGACGGTCAGTATGAAGCTCAGCAGTGAAAGAGCCGGTACAATAATCACCGAGGCCAATGCCAAAGCTTTCTGTGCTGACAGCGTATCGACCTCATGTCAGACATCGGTCACCGGTATTCCGGGCATACTGCTGGAAGTTGTCGATACCCTGGACCCGATAGAAGTCGGTGATAGCGAAACGTATATTATCACGGTAACGAATCAGGGTTCTGCCGATGATACGAACATCAAAATTACGTGCAAGCTGGAAAATACTATGATGTATGTATCTTCAAGCGGGCCTACAGTGGCATCGGCGGTAGGCAGGACCATTACTTTTGCTCCGCTGGCATCTTTGGCACCAAAAGCCCAGGCCAAGTGGCGCTTAAACGTCAAAGCTGTTAGCATCGGGGACGTAAGGCTGAAAGTGAGTATGATTAGCGACCAGTTGACTCGGCCGGTAGAAGAAACCGAAGCCACAAGATTCTACGAATAGAAGAAGGTTGTATACGGAAAGACTATCACTATAGAGGTAGTCTGTCCGGCTTTTTTAGTCACCGGCTTGGGCGGGCGAAGGGAGTTTGAGCATAGTTATACGCCTAAGCAGGATATAGACTAATTTGATAGAAGACGCTGCTGGAAAAGGACTTAGCGACGCATAGACCGCGTTTTTAAGGGGTAAGAAGTGCACTAAGCATCGACTTTTACCTTTCACGTCACCACCCGATAGAAGTTTCAATTCAATGAGGGTGGTGACAATTTATCAGCAGATATTCTTGTATTGGAAAGCTGTATTTGGTACGCTGTTTATTTACATATTTACAAAAACAGCGGTGGATAAAATATGAAGAAGGCATGGAAGCTCGGGGTCTTTTTGGGGGTATTGTTGTTATGCGATATTAGTTTTGCTGACAACTTGATAGGAAAAAATGTCCCGGGTATAACAATTCGACAGTGGGTGACTAAGAACCCGCCGGACATAAAGAACCTGGCCGGGCAAGTATATGTCCTTGAGTTCTGGGCCACATGGTGCAGCCCGTGTGTAAAAAATGTCCCGCATCTGATTAAGCTCAACAACAGATACAAACGCAAAGGCCTGGAGGTGGTTGCGCTTTCTCAGGACAAGTCCGCCGGGAAACTGGCCCGCTTCGTGCGGGACAAGAGCATCAACTATCACGTCGCAATTGACAACGGCACTGTCGACCGATTTAAGGTCACCGCCTATCCAACGGTGTTTGTGGTCAATCATCGGGGCAAGGTCGTTTGGCAGGGTTACCCGTGGGATGTTGGCTTTGAGCGAGCTATTGCCGCCGCAGTAGCCAAAGGACCCCGTGGACTGTTGGCCGGCCTTGACTTAGGAATTTTCAGTAATATGGACGAATCTCTGTCGGGAGGCAGAGATTTCGCCAGGGCATATCGCAAGATTCAATCCTGTGCACGGAATGGAAAAAAACCACAAAGTTCAGCGCAGGCAAAGCACATAATTCAGACTGTTAACAAAAGAATCGGCGACAAGCTCACCGAAGCCAAACACCTGCGAACCACAGAACCACTCGAAGCCTACAATATCTACGCAGAGATAGTGGCCCGATACGACGGTGTTGAGATAGTTAAGCCGGCCAAGGCAGCTTTAATTAAGTTAGAAAATTCCGAGCAGTTTAAGAAAGAAGCACTCGTAGCAAAACAGGTCCCAGAGGCTTTTTAACCGGCCCGCACCATCACCACAGCTATCGTCTTGACCATCATATCTTAACCCCGCCTCTGGGTTTCGGTCGCGGTTATTCTTGACATCACAGCGGTTTTATGCTGTAGTACCCGTGCCTTTTAATTTCTCAGGTACTATAAATGTATAAGAAGATTTTTTTCATTTTGGCGACCACGGCCTTTTGTCTGACAGGCTGTCTTGAAAGCGATTCTTACACGTCGGTAAGGCAGTCAAACAGAATCGATACCGTTGACGGTATGATTGAGTATTTACAGGGCCGGCGCCTGCCGCCGCTCAAGTCCATAAAGGAATGGAAAAATAAGTATGGGCCGGGCCTGAAACTGACTACAGAGCACTACGAGGTTTATACCACACTTCTGGAACCTCTGATGCTTTCGCAGGTTCCAGGTTTTATGGAGTCCGCCTATCGAGGCTATCAAGAGCAACTGCCCGAGATAATTGAAACAAAAAGCAAATTCACTATTTACCTGTTTGCCCAGCGTCAGCAATGGGAGGATTTCACGGAATTTTTTGCGGGGCCGCAAGCACCTCTCTACCATAAAATAAAGTCCGGAGCATATTACTTAAACGGGGCATGTGTGGTATATAATATAGGCCGAGAAAAAACTTTTGCGGTACTCGGACACGAAGGCTGGCATCAGTTTAACAGCAGGCATTTCAAGTTCCGGCTGCCAAGCTGGCTCGACGAAGGGGTCGCGATGCTTTTTGAGGTAAGCAGATACAAACAGGGACTGTTTTACTTTGAGCCGGGCAAAAACCTGTATCGATTGGGAGCGTTGAAACAGATGCTGGCCAAAAACAGGATTATACCACTGAGAAGATTGATAACCCTCAATCCGGGAGAAGTCCTTGCTACGGACAAGGTCGAGCCGGTAACGGCTTTTTATGCCCAGTCGTATGCACTGGTGCGATTTCTGCGCGAGGATGAATACGGCAAGCGATTGAGGAATTACCATCAACTGTTGCTGGACGGCTTTAATGGCAGATGGCCGCTAAACAGCACAATCAGAAGAATCGCAGCCGATAGAAATATCCCTCTTACCGTTCGATGGAACAGAATCGTAGGGCCGCAGTTGTTTAAGCTCTATGTCACAGATGAATTTGAGAAGATTCAAGAAGAATATGTGGCCTTTTGCAAAAAGATAGTTTATCGCGTGCGGTTCAAATAAATGATTAGTGATAGCTTTGTTTAATTGTCAACCAGCCATCATTCTTGCGTCAGCCTCGGTTCGGCGAAAACAATTACTGGCCGAAGCAGGGTACAACTTTACCGTTATTACCTCAGAGATTGACGAATCCGATTTTTCCACCGAGGGCATCAGTAGTTGTGTCTATGCCGAGCAGTTGGCACTTGCGAAAGCAAAAGACGTAGCCGTCAGATTTGCCGACAAGCTGGTCATCGGTGCCGACACAATCGCCGACCTTAACGGGCGGATTATCGGAAAGCCGGCCGACGCCGAAGATGCCCGCCGGATTACAACTTCGCTCTTTAGCGCAACCCACAAAGTAATTACAGGCCTGGCAATCGTCAGGCTAAGCGATGGTGTCGAAATCGTTGCCAGTGACACCACAATAGTCCATCCAAAAAAACTCAGCCCGGAACAAATCGAAGAGCACATCAAAACTAAATCCTGGCGAGGCAAGGCCGGGGCATATGCCATTCAGGAAACAGGCGAGAAGTTCATAGAAAAAATTGAAGGCAGCTTCACCAATGTAATGGGCCTGCCGACCGAACTCCTGAAGGAAATGCTGAAAAAAATCAGTTATACTGATCTCAATTAAATTTTCCCGTTTACTTGTGCCACAGCTTGCACCATAGGTGGTACTTGTGCCCCTGTGCCCTTGCCTTAGGTATTAGGTAACAGGTATCCGCGGGTAAGTAATTTACTCAAACTGACCATCGGTTAGTTTGATTTATACCCTTAAGGGTATAAAAATAGCCGCCTGACCATCCTTTGCCTGTTTACAAACAAAGCCAGCGGCCAAGGTCTGTACAAAAGCAGAGATTGGAAGAAAGGCGGGGCATAAAAAACCCTGTTTTCCTGCCAATTTCAAATAAAACTGCCTCGAAAACGAAAATCCTTGCACGCTCAAGGTTATTTTTGTAAAAACATTGATGTCGTACGGTGAAAATTATGCTTTTTAACCGTGTAAATGGGAAATGTCAGATGGATAGGCTTAGCCAGACCCGTCGGGAGTTTTTAAGTACAATAGGCTTGGCGGCAGCCTCGCTTACCCTACCGGGATGCAAGGGTAATCTGTGGCAGGCTGGTGGCAAAGCACCCAGGCCGAGACCCAACATCTTATTTATACTCAGCGATGACCACGCGGTCCAAGCCATTAGTTCCTATGGTTCAAAAATCAATAAGACGCCCCACATTGATCGCATTGCGTCGGCAGGTGCTATCTTCTTGAACAACTTTTGCGGCAACTCAATTTGCGCTCCGAGCAGAGCGACTGTTTTGACAGGAAAGCACAGCCATATTCACGGCAAAACCGATAATCTGGTTAAGTTCGACAATACGCAGCCGACGTTTCCCAAAATCCTGAAAAAGGCAGGATACCAAACCGCCATAGTTGGCAAATGGCACATGAAGACCGACCCTGCCGGTTTTGACTTCTGGCATATTCTTGGCAACCGGGCCGGCTACTACAACACCGAATTCCGAACCGCACGCAGCAGCAAAAAACATATAGGTTATGTCACTGATATTATCACCAACCTGACCCTTAACTGGCTCAAAAACGACCGCGATAAAAACAAACCGTTTCTACTCATGTGCCACTATAGTGCGCCGCACCGACCCTGGCTGCCAGGGCCTATGCATCTTACGATGTATGACGATGTGGAAATCCCCGAGCCGCCAACACTTTTTGATGATTACTCCGGCCGAAGTAGCGTACTCAAGGAAAACGAGATGATGATCGCCAAACATATGATGTACGATTATGATTTGCATGTGCCCGGAATAGGGATACCCGACGAGTTAGGCCGTGACTTTAAAAACTCCGGATACGAACAGATGACTCCTGAGCAAAAACAGATGTGGGATACTGCTTATGATCCCAAGAATGAAAAATTCAAAAAGAGCAACCTGAAAGGCAAAAATCTCGTCCGTTGGAAATATCAGCGCTATGTCAAAGATTACCTGCGTTGTGTGGCGTCAGTGGATGACAACATCGGCCGCCTGCTTGATTACCTTGAAAAAGCAGGCTTATCCCAAAACACTATCGTTGTCTACAGCTCCGACCAGGGCTTCTACCTCGGCGAGCACGGCTGGTACGACAAACGCTGGATGTATGAGGAATCACTGCGGATGCCGTTTGTTATGAAATGGCCAGGCAAAATAAAACCCGGCACTAAGATTAAACCCCTGGCCCAGAACATAGATTTCGCACCGACATTTCTTGATGCGGCTAATGTAACGATACCTGACGATATGCAGGGCGTCAGCCTGCTGCCGTTATTAAAAGGCCGCAAACCCGCAAACTGGCGAGATGCCATTTATTACCATTATTACGAAAAAGGCCAACACAACGTGGCCCGGCACGAGGGAGTGCGGACCGCACGTTACAAGCTCATAAATTTCTATGATACCGGCGAGTGGGAATTGTTCGACCTTAAGAAGGACCCTCACGAATTAAAAAATATTTATAACAACGCTGCGTATGCAGGCGTTGTCAAAAAAATGAAAGCAAAACTAAAGGCGTTGAGAATGCAATACAAAGTCCAGTAGCAAACCGCATTAAACTTTTCTTGTATGCAGCTAAAGGAGGTTATTACCAATCTAATTCATCAGTTCAGGTCATCAATCAACCTGTTCGCTTTTATAAAACATATTCGCCATTAACTTTATTACAGGAGAAATATATTATGACCCGCAAATTCAGGTTCACTGCGATATTGTTGGCAGCATCGGTAATCATCGCCGCCGTTTTCATTGCCGGCTGTGATGAACAGCAGGAAAGCGCCTCAAAGAAACAAGGGCAGCAAACCGCCCGAAAGGAGGAAAAGAAAATAGCTACTCAACCTAAAAAAGTGAAACTGGCAACAAGTCTGGGTGATATTGTCATCGAGCTTAACGAAAAAGCCGCACCCGGTACGGTCAAGAATTTTCTTCGATATACAGAAGAAGGCTTTTACGATGGCACGATTTTTCACAGGGTCATCAAGGGCTTTATGATACAGTGCGGCGGATTCACCTCTGATATGAACCAGAAGCAAACGCACGCGCCAATCGAAAATGAAGCTGCTAACGGCCTGAAAAACGACAAAGGAACCATCGCAATGGCCCGCACCGCCAACCCCGACAGCGCCACCTCGCAGTTCTTTATCAATCATAAAAACAACGATTCTTTGAATTACATCCAGGACCGCAACCCCGGTTACGCCGTCTTCGGCAAAGTGGTAGAGGGTATGGACATTGTTGATAAAATCGCCGCCGTAAAAACAGCACGCAAAAGCAGGTATTCTGATGTCCCCGTCACGCCGGTAGTGATAAAATCTGCCAAAGTCCTTGCGGGCAAATAACGCCGGATGACAACCGGCCAATAGAGAGCAACTGCTGACCCACTACCCAGGCCAAAAAGACTTGATACTGAAACTCACTTAACTCAGACTGACCGAGTTGACGTTTGGATTTCGTCTAATCCCTCGTCATATAATAACTTAAATTAGTTGCCGACAAAGTCGGCTTCCGCTCACTAACGACCATTCACTGCCGTAAGGCATGCTGTGCATAAATACTATTCACTAACAAACTGACCAATGGTCAGTTTGATTTGTTTATATAATTTCGAGCCGACGCAAAATCGTCTTTGTCCAGCGTGCGCTTCGAATCTGTGAAAAAATCACCAGCAGCAAAACCAACAGCCAGTAGCCGCTAAAACGCAGATACATCCAGGCTTCGCTGAATATGTCACTCTTGGCTGCCCCCACACAACCGTTTAGCAATTCCTGCGGAGTGTACATGGCGCCGGCCACAACACCGCCGAAAAACCGCTGCCACGGAAGCAGCAATACCACAAACACAAGCGACAGGAAAAATGCCCTTGCGATATGATTTATCCCGCCGAGCCTGCCAAGAAACGAGACCTTCAGACTAAACAGCATCGTCAGACAGTAAAGAATAGCCGCCGGTATAAGCACAAAGTTAAAAAAGCGAATCAGCCACCGCAGATGCTCGACCGTTATACCGAAGTCAAACCTGCTTTTTTTCTCCTCCGCCGGCTCCGAAACCGCCTCGGCAGCTTCATTCGGCGAAGCCGCCACTTCTTTCGCCGCCTGCTGAACTTCACTCGCTGCCGCCTTTTCTGTTTCGCCGGCCACAGCCTGCTCGGCCCCTTCTGCCGCAACCGCCGTTTTAACATAACCGGTATTTACCAGCCAGAACGCCGCCTGCAGCACCACAAGACACAGAACCACTAAAAAAAATAACCCGTTCTTCCACGCCCGAAACACGCCAACGGCCTCAAGACAGTCGGTGGTATCTATCAGGCTTTTGTCTTTATCCAGCTCTTCGTTCATTTTTCAATCTCCCCTGTTATTCATATTGTCTATTGACTTCCAACGCTGATTATTATTATCCTACCCCGACCCCGCAAGTGCAAGAAATTTATTCAGACCAAAAAAGCCAAAAAATCCGCCGGAAGGTAGGCCGTGACAAGTTGGGTTTGATTGGGTTTGCGGCAGGCCTTTGGCCTGAGATAGTTGTCCTCGGGACTCCGCCGTTAGGCGTCCCTGAGCGGACTGACGGAGAACAGTAGACAGGTGAACAGTAGAGCATGGAATTTTAGCTATTTTATGCGGGGAAATTGGGTTTGATTGGGTTTGTTTTTCTTCACAATCGCCACTTACGGCCCAAAAAACGCACAAATTGGGTTTGTTTCGCATAAAAAGGTTTGCCGGCGCGGCGGTATTCATCGTTGATTTCTGCATCGGGGCCATGCGTTGGCTGGTGGGCACTAAAAAATACGGTTTTAGAGTCAAAATTCTAAGCACTAAATCCTAAATCCTAAACAAATTCGAAAACAAATTTTCAAACGCTCCAAACGTGGTTTAATAGGTCATTTGACTGGGTCTGCTGACGGTGCGGCGGTGCCTTCTGGCGGTTTGTGTTTACTTTCTGGTAAACATGGAGGTATTTTAACATATTCTCGAACAAAAGTCAAGGGAAATTTTGAGCCTTTGGCTCAAAATAGTTTTGAGTTTTGAGTTTTGAGTTCTTAGTTTTTAGTTGCGGAATCCGCCGAAGGCGGATGCCATAGTTTTGAATTTTTCACTTTAAGTTTTACCCTTCCTATGCCATAATGTCGCCCTATGAAGACTGCCTTAAGGCAGGTACCTTCAGGTACGTAAGTATTTAAT
>SDBT01007283.1_pt1 | contig 18244 bp, 24 predicted proteins | sample 2277101 | NCBI WGS metagenome assembly SDBT01 (sample SAMN10404973, study PRJNA504765) | marine sediment metagenome | isolation source: marine sediment core GS10_PC15, 103 cmbsf | place: Arctic Ocean: Southern Knipovich Ridge | collected 2010
GGAAAATGCCATTCTTCTTCCGATACCCAAATTTACCACGGACCCAGTCGCCGGACTCCAACTGCAACTCTACCTCATCGCCAATATGAAGGGCGGTCCTATTGCCCTCGTCGATCCAACATATAAATGGTTTACCCCTTGGCATTGTTATTGCTCCTTTTCGGTGCGTTCAAACAACATTGTTTGCCCCGGCACATCATCCGTCGAAACAAACATATTGTACTTGTCGGGAAATCCGTCTTCGCGGGTAGGTATCATGGCATCTAACACAGTAGCAATCTCACCGTCAGCCCGATTGTCGTAATTCCAAAGCTGGTGGGCAAACCAGACCGGGCACATTGATTCTTCGGCGTCGTGTCCATGCACGCACCGACAACACCACTTGTCTTCGTACACCATGCCGTCTGTGCCGTTTGCGAAATATGCCATCGCTATTCCTTTCTATCTTTGCCGCCTATCCGGTATAATCTTCCCATTTTACAGTGTTGAAAATTTCCAGTCGGTTCATCCACCTTGCGAATCTCTTTTGATATGGGTCTTGTTTATTATAGGGCATCACAAAAGGGTCAATCCCCAATTCCTGTAGTGCCAGCACACGGCGCAAGTCTTCTGCCTTTGTACTCCAATACCCCACCAAGACGTAGCACATAATCCGCCACGCCTTGATTATCGGCAACACTACTTTTTCCAGTTTTGGAATAATGTCGCAGCGGGGGTCATCCCATGCGATCTTTATCTGTCCTTTGTGACGCAGCGTCATCAGCGACCTACATTTCTTCTTCGATAACAGGTGCACGTCGACGCCTTGGAATGTAACTGGCTGGCGATATTTCCTGATTCGCTTTATGGCCTCGTACCACTCGGGATGGGCAAAGAAATTATTGTCTTGGATAAGAATATGCTCCCCGTTTGGGTTCAAAGACTTTGGATCCACAGCTTTGATTCCGCCCTCCTTCTGCGGCACCACGCAGGACGGGCAATCCCTAATACACCCTCGACTAAACCATACAATCGAATAGTCGCACTCTGGATATATCGAATAGTCATAATCGCCGTCAAACGGCAGGGTTGTTGTCAGGTCGAACCCCGTGCCGCCACAGATCGCCCGCCTTGGTACTCGGCTTTTGTCGGTGAACTGGAAAAGGGAACTGCAGTAGAGCTTGTCGTATTTATCGTAGAACAATGGCTCGGCCCACTCTACCGTATCACCCCGCTGCTTATGGTGGTATGATATCTGCACTAAAGCAGTGTTGACCACTTTCGGCTCAATATTGAATAGTCCAATTCTCATTCTTGTCGCCTATCCTTGCCCTTGAGTTCAATTACACCTGCCCACTCGCGAAATACATATCTTTTCTCATCCAGATTTTTTATTGCTTCGCTCCGTGTTCGCCCCGGCAAATCAATGGTGATTGTGGTGCCGATCCCCCGTCCGCACCAGAGCGGTTCAACCCTTGCTGTTTGGACCGGGTATAGGATGTTGTGGGCGAATGTTGTCCAGTCTATGATTTTGTCGTATTTTTTGAAATTTGTTATGGTCCGGGGGATTTCAATTTGGAATATAATCTCCATATAGTCCATAACTAAATTGACGTTATCTCGGAATTTTTGGGACCGAAGACGGGGGTTTTGTTCCCCCTTGTTCCCCCCAAAATCCCTATTGTTATATATACGCGTGACACATACATGGCCATTCCCCTGTGTCTGTTTTATAAGGTCTTTTGTTGTAAATATGGGGGAACATGGGGGAACATGGGTATTTCGTTGGGTTTTCATTGCCGAAAACAACGATTCTTGTTCCCCTTTGTGGGGGGAACATCGGGGAACAATGCGGGAACATTTGGTCATTTTTCTAAGCCTTATAGTATATACTTTGTCTCTGTATCTTGATTCCGTAGTAGAAATACCCTAAGTCGGCACCCTCCCGACTCCTTCTCCGAGAGTAAAGGGGGAACACTTTTTTCATGGTTTTAGACAGCTTCCGCATGCCCTTTGGCTTGACTCCCTGCTCTTTACACCAGTCCTCATAATCCTTCCGAAAGGCGCTACAGCCTATCCGCTCGTCATCGTCGACCTCGAAATTTTCCTCAAGAAAAGTCATTTCGGCTATTGCTTCACGCCGATATTCGGCAATTTTTTTGGTGCATTTGTCGGGTACAATGAAACCATATTTCTCTAATTTCCGAGCTCCTTTAAGCGCCCATGCCAAAACCCCAGGCATTTCTGTGGTGATAATTTTACTTGCCAATCCTTTGACTTGTCTGTTTTTGGGGACAGCATAGTCGAACGGAACTATCAATAATCGCCTCCAGACGCCATCCGAAGTATCCTTAAATGCCGGCAAATGGTTGGTTACAATCATAATTTTTGCTGTTGGATAGGCGGAGAATGGCGGCTTGTACATCTTTTTGAAGGAATACATGGTTCCGCCGGTATAATGTTTCAGGTTGGATTCTATGGACTCTTCAAGTGTCGTCTCTGATTCATCGGTGATATTGAGCATTTTGCCATACGTCTGTGTTACCATGTGGGGGTCGTCAAACTTGTCAAGTGGAATGGTTGCTATATTGTCCTTGCCAATCAGGTGTGTTAGCACATCGGCATATACGCTCTTGCCAGTCGCCGCATCGCCATAGACGATCATAAACTGCTGCTCGTTTTGGTTGTGTCGCATAAGACAATATCCGGCCCACTGCTGCAATAGATCATGCAATTTCTCGTCCATACCAGTTGAGTCGAGTAGGAAATTTGTCCACATTTCAGATTCCCCCTCGCCCTCCCAGCTATACGGCAAGTATTGCAAAGTGTAATATTTGTATGTCGGCGGGTGCAAATTATAGGGATATGCCGACCAGTCAAGCAACCCGTTTTTAACGGGAATAATATATTTGCTGTCAAGTTTGCCGTCCAAGCTGCATGGTGATTTCTGGCCTGGGCGCAAATATACTTCCGGGCTATCCCTAAGCCACTTGACGACACTATTGATATAGGCAGGGGTTTTCATTTTCTTGTCGGCCCGCAACGTGGTAGTCTTGAACGCCCCCTCCTCGTCTTGGACCTTGCGTTTTACCTTAATGGTAAGTATGAACCGCCGAAGATATGATTCGAGGTCGTCTGTGTTCGGGATCTCTTGATATCGGTCGTTGTGGTACAAACTCCATTCGTCGATGCTATTCCAGTGATATCGTACTTCGCTATTTTCCCGAAATGCTTTAGCAAGAGTATCGGGGTGGTCGTTGGCGAGAATAATTTTGGTTGGCGGTTCCGGTTCATAATTGCTGACTGACTTTGCGATCTTCCGGATTTTGCTATCAGGATGGCCAGGCGACTCACACCGACTCTCGTTGAATGAGCATAGCGCCGCGTATATCTCGGTCTCAGACGACCCTATTCGCCGCATAGACCCTGCAAGCGACGTGAGGGCGTTGTTGTGTTGTCCGATGGGTATTTTGCCTTCTGTGGTTTTTTCAATCCGATTCTTGCCCCTCCTGAGTACCCACGACGGACAGGGTGCGACCTGGACGCCCCGGGGGTCCACCTTCCAGCGGTATTCGCCGCCTGATATGTGGTTGGATGGCGGAGCTACGACGTACCCATGATGCCCTCGGACATCGAGGCCCTTGCCCACCGTGCCCGCACTGTTGCGCACGTCGCCGCCAGGGTGCAGGAAGTACAGATGCCGTCCATTGCCGCCTGTGAGACATTCCAGCGTCTGCGGCGGCGTGGGGAGTTCTGACAGGGCTTTTTTACCCCCGTGAGCGGGGTCGATGTCCAGTATTACCAGATTAGACGCGGCGCCCGCACAGATACCTATATTCCGGCTTTCGTCGTCGAACCATGCTTTTATCTGTTTGGGGTCGGTGCTTGCGCCTTTGGACCCGTCATCTTCTACCGGATGCTTGCCCGGCGAAGTGCATTCAGAATCCCCACACGTACAGTGACCATCCTTGATCTTGTGGAGTGGTAGTACTGCCCACTCCCTGCTGATGTAGTATTCTGCACATTCTAAGGTTGGATTCATAGTTACCACGCCTCGTACTTAAACGGTTTCGCTGCTGCCTGCAGGTGCTCTGGCGGTTTCTTGCACCAAGGCGACGATGTTCTCTCCCCACAGTCCTTGCAGACGGACAGCCAGTGTCGCCGTTTCTCGCCGGCTACGTGGAATATTTGGTAGTAATATTGGATGTTAGCGTGATTGCATTCTTCCATGATGCTGTCCTTATCTATAAAAAACCCGGCGAACCAACGCACCTGCTAAGATCAAGACCACAGAGGGCTTGTGTTGGTTGCCGGGAAGTATTCAACTGTAATCTTAATCTTAGCATATCTCTACTATAACACTCCGTTGTCGTTTGTCAAGCCTAATCTCAAAAATAAATGACGCCGGACCATGTTTGTCAAAAAAACAACTTGTCATCTTCCAGTAAGGCCAGGGTATTACGCCCCGGTTTTCGCCACGTTCAACGCGGCATATATTTCTGGTTGATTTGTCCGGCGCCATTTCACGCATATCACCCCCTGATTCCACGGCCGATCAACCAACCCTCCTACGCCCCCGGCACGAATCCATGCGTCTATTTGCTCGGGGTAGTCATCCCATAAATATCTATCAGGTGCGGCAAGCAGCCATTTCTCAGCCAGGTTTATCATTTCGATTCCCGGCCAGTGTTTGTTGAGCCACAGCCGCTTGCCGACAATAGCCGCCAAACTGAAACAGTGCGTTACGATTTTCACATCGTTCAGACCCTTGAGCAAATCAAGTGTTTCGTGATAGACAGGCAGGTTTGCCCAGAAGCCAACGTCAAGTTTTGCCCAATCAACCAAATCTTCGCACCAGTCGTAATCTGTTGGAGGCGTCTCGTCCATGCATAGGAACCTTTGCAAGCCAAGGGATGTCATGGCTATTACGCCATCCATATCGACGAAATTCAAAATAATTCATCCTTAACCAAATACTCATCAATCAGCACTCCGCATTCCTCCGCCGAATGTACAATAATGTATATCCCACCCGACGCCCGCACCTTCTCGGCGTGAATCTGCTGGTCCCTGCTGAGCACGCCGCCCTTGCCATGCTTGCACTCGATCTCGATATATAGCGGACCGACATTGCCAATCAGGTCAGCGGCATGTTTAATGCCGAACTCTCGCCAGCCGTTGAGGTAAAATTTACCGACGTTATTTCGCCTGACTCGCACCTGTAAACTGTTGCATAGCGACATGACATCTTTTAATATCTGGGATTCCGGCACGTCATCGCAAGGGATTGTCGGCTTGGTCCGCAACCCGCCGTCTTTGCGTTTTTGCTTTTCGCCGTGCTTGACGATATGGAAAATCGCATCGAACTGTTGGGCTTTTGTGTGTTTGTTTAGTTTGTGGTTCATGCCGCTATTTGCACATCTTTGCAAAACCCTCGATCAACGCCAAGGCTTCGGCGGCGTTGCCGAGCATGATCTTGTCGATGATCTTTGTGGCCTCATTGTAGATCGGGTCAGTCTCCTTGCCGCGAGTTTTCAGGATTTTGGCCTTTTTCGCATCGTAGGCTTTCTTTGCAGCAGCTTTGATAGACCCAAAATCGAAGACTTGATTCAGCCTTAACTGGTAGGCGTCGTGGATATCTGGCGACGGAAACATTTTTACCTTGCCCGCCCTCACCAGCCGGACCATTTCGGTATTTTCCATGTCCGGCTTATCCGGCACTGCGGGGTGTCTTTCTGTAATACTGCGTATGGCGGCGTCCCGCAAACCCTTTACCCGTCCAATCGCATAATCCCGTTGTTGTTTGGTCATTTCCTTTGCCATAACTACTCTCCTAAATTAAAGTTATCAATTATTGGACCTAACCGGACTCGAACCGATATCCCGCTTTCGCGGTGCTCTGCCTTTAAGCTACAGGCCCTCAATAGGGTGCCGCCCAACTCGCCGCCAAGACGACACCCTGGCCCTAAGGAGAAAATTTCTCTGCTTCAATTTTATGTTGACGATGATGGCAAATAGTGCAAAGCCACATTACATCAAGGGGTTTATAGTAATCTACGTGGTGACCGTTTATGCGACTGCTACATCCGCAATGCGTACATATATAGCTCTTGGCTATTTTGCCATCTCGCACCGCATTACTCAATATGTTATGTGCGGCATACTTGAGAGGATATTGTTTATTGTACTTCTTACTAAGGTCGCTTCTTGCTTTGACACGGTGGGGCAATTTACTCCTATCCCTGTCATATGCACGAATGCAATCAAGATTTTTGTTTCTGTGGGCCGTTGCATCCATTTTCGTACATTCCTTGCATTTTCCAAGATAACCGTCGCCCATTTGCTTGTGCTTGTAAAAATTACACAAGTCTTTTATTTTGCCACACTTAAAACATTTTTTCTTCATGGCACAGCCCTTTCAAAATAACAATAAAAGGACTGTACCATATATTAGAACGGATGTCAAGGAAAATCCTTTTTAGAAAGGGACATCCGATCCTTTATCGACACCCTTCCTCACGGTTTCCACGTGTTGCGTCGCAGCCTTGGCGTTGGCGATCCTTGCTGCACGGGCACTGTTCTTCGCGCTCTTTTTTGCATCCGGCCCGGCGGGCTGCTCGGAATAGCCTTCTTCCGGCACAAACCGCTCGATGTTCGAGTACATCTTGCCGTCGGCGCCTTTACCTTCTTTCAGTTCCAGTATACCCGACAAACCGATACACTCTCCATCTTCCAGTTCTGCCTCAATATGCCCCTCAGACTTTGTGTAGTGATCATATAAACCCACAGAGTCAAGGAATTGGGCAACCACCCATATCGCCGACTTACTGAACGTCAGCCACACCTTGCGTTTGAACGGCTTTGCCCTGCCAACGTCAATCGTCAGGTCCAGGATAAGCTGCTCCTTGGTATCGTGTTCGTTGGCGTCGACTACCTCGAACGGATACAGTCCGTCCGGTATCGGCTCAAATGACTTGTCTTCGTGTTCTCCGTCATACCTTGGCATTTTTGTTTCCTTTCTTCTTACTGTTCAAGTGTGCTTTGAAAATTTCGTAATCTAACTCAAACTCGTCCGGCAGATCCCAGCCAGCACGGACTTTTGCGTCGTAGGCGGCTGATGGCTTCGAGAAAATCCACCGTTTCTGGGCCATCTTCGCTTTGCCCTTGGTCGCCTTATCCGACGCGGTTTTTACCATGACCTTTGTATTCATAAATAACACAAGGTCTGCCCACTCCTTCGTGAGTCCCCATATCGACGTAGACGGCGTATCTATAAGAGATGCCTTATAGATATCGTAGTCGTCGCCCAGCGGATTCTGGAACTTCTTGATATTGGCATGGCAAAGAAGCATAATTTCCATGCCTTTATTTGCCCGAAGGTAATCTAATGCTGCAAGGAACTTCCGCCACTCCCGCATCAGTACCTTGTACCCAGCACCGTAGGCGTCGAACTTACTACCATCGCCGCCGTATTCCGTGCGAACAATAAAGTCCGTGGCAAGGTGCTGTCCCCAGTCGGCAGTATCAACCACTCCTGTCAAATACGAATGTTTTTCTTTTGCCAGTGTCCGTATGCAATCAAATACGCTTTCCCACGTTTCGCATTTCGGAAACTGCGGCACGTCAATTTCATTGCATCCGTCTTCGGTGGGAATAAAAATCGGGTTGTCGGCCTGACTGCCGAACGTGCTCTTCCCTATACCATCGGTTCGATAAGCCACAATCCTGGGCGGCAATTTAATTCCGCTAACTGTTACATCTTTCAGTGTCATTACCATTGCTTTTTCTCCTTAAATTAGATTTTAACAAGTTCCTCATGCGCCGTTTCCGCCTGCCGGAACCCTTCCGGGCAGCCGTTACTCATATCCCGTTCGCCTGCACATAAAACATAATACGGACAAAGCGAGTTATACATCCTGCAATTCGATGTGTTGCGATACCATCGGCCCAATCGCCGGCAGTCACTGATATCCTTGGCGATCATCCAAAGCTCAACGCTGAACGCCGCAAGGTCGTCCTGCATACGGGGAACCTCGAACCGCTGATAGTAATAATCCGGGCGTGCTTCGATGTCAGCCTTTAATTTCTCATGCCACTCGACAGGCTTCATATCTCTGGATTGGAGCGTATATCCTTTGGTTTTGTCGCCAGTCGATCTCGGGCCCTTATCACCGGTTTTCTTATAGACACGAGCGCCATCTTTGTCCAGCACGATAACACCCTCATCGTCAGTCAACGGCACCGCACTCGGCCTTATCGACGGCTTGCGGATGCAGTCATATAAGGCTGTTTCGATCTGGTTGCCCTGTAGCTGTGCGGCATTGATGTACATACTGATCTGCTGATTGATTGCCAGAACGTTGCGAAAATCGCTATCGGGTCCAATGTCCTCGCCTGCGGTTTTTGTTTCCATCAGGGCAATTCTGCCATCAGGCAGTTTGCCAATCCGATCCCGCTTGCCCGCCTGTTTGAAGCTGGTCATGGCATTGCCGTCGGGATTGATAATCGGCAGGCAGAATCCGCTCTCGGACTCGACAATCTGAATCTGACTATCTGCCCATGCGTTGAAGTAGCCGCCCAGGAGGCACAGGACCGTCACGCACTCAATTTCAAGTTTGTATTTGGTATATGGATTGTAGGTTTTGTCATCGGCAATTTTCTCGGCATAGGCATTTTCGATTGCATCGAATACCTGTTCTGCCGGTACGCCTTTGGCATGAAGGTCAAGTCCTGTGTGGACCATTGAGCCTGTTCGCAGCGGTGCTTTTTCCACGTCTGGGCGATAGCCTTTTTCATACGACCAGAAATATTTCTGGCGACAACTCTTGAAACAGGCCATACTGCTGTTTGTTACTTGGTTTGTTTTTTGCATTTAAGATTCTCCTTAGTTAATTAAGTGGTGGTTTCAGGTCGCATCAATTTCATCGACCAGCCTAATAACCGAATCTACATCAACATCAACGCCCCTTGCTATGTTCTTCGCTAAGTTAAACAAGTCTTTAAATGAGTTGCACGCACGGATAATAAAATCTCTGATTTCTTTTGCTTCCTCTATAGAGATAGATGGCCAATCAAAACATCCACCACTCTTATCAAGCATCCCGGCCGTAATATATCGCTCCATGCCGCATTTCGCAACGATATACGGACGTCGTCCATCAGTACTATATGGGGGCGAAAGATGTAATTTGAGTATAGCTTTCAATGGGCACAATTTCGCAGTACAGCTCCCTTCATACTCATCGGCATTACCTTTATGCCCACAGAAAATCAATGAGGACAGGATTTCTTGGTAATCCGGCCCGCCCGTAATTTCATTTCCTTCCCATTGGCAAGCTTGATACTCGCAGTCTTTTCCAAACCATTTACTCATTTTCTTTCTCCTTAGAATTTTCTTCAATTTTATCCGGGTTCGGCATATCGCACTGCCGGCATTCACTGCATAGTTGGTCGCACATAATTATTCCCCTTTCACCGCAGCAAGGGCGGCTTCAACCATACCTTTCGCCCACTCAATGACGCGCTCTGTTGCCTTCTCGAATCCATACATACAAGCATCGTACCTGTCTACAATATCTCTATCTTCAAGGCCGCAAAATAGTCCTTGCTGGTAATTGTCTGTTAGATGAATTTCGGCACAATTATCATCCGGGCCATCTTCTATCGCCTCACACGCCGCCACCAGTGCATCGTGGGCGTTGACGGCAAGGACGACAAAGTCGGTATTAGCTTTCTCGGAGTCAACATCACCAGTCTCACAATCAGCAAGATACTCTTTCGTGTCCTCGCTGATAATCAGCATTCCTCGCGTTTGCCACGGCGTTGGTGTATGTTCACTCATTCTCCGGTTCCTTTCCGTTTATATCCCTGCCGAGCGATTTATTGGCGATAGATTGGCATATATGCTGCTGTGCGGGCCAGTTGTCTATGTCTACCTTGCCTGATTCAATAACAATCTCTGCCATGTCGGCCCGCAGCCTCTTGATCTCGGCCAGGCAGTCGGGTAGGTCTTGGCGAGCGTGGGCAATGAATGCAGCATTGCTCAAATAGTTCGTATCTCTATAGGAATTGGTGTTGGCAAGATTGCGGGTTTCGGTTTTGTCGTTAATATGTCCGCCAGCATCCATGATCCACGGCCCGTCCGTCGCCGCTTTGTACCGTGCCTCAATCTCGGTCAATCTCTCTTGGGTCAGGTTAGGCATGGGGGGTGTCCTTAATCTTTTGGTTACAGTGCCAACAATACCCAGCCTCTTCGCGTTCAATGTCGTCGAATCGGGATTCTATTTCACTGACAAAATGCGGCTTCATCGCATCCAAAGCGTCAAATGCCGCCCGGTTTTGAAATTTCTGGTCAGTGTCCAGCCAGTTTCCCAGCGTAGTGCCTAATTTTATGGCTGAGTTCAATACCCAAGCTATTGCCTCTTTTTGTTCTTTGTTGAATTTCATTTCACGCTCTCCATTCTGGCCTTGACCTTGAGCCAATATGCTTTTGTGGATTCTTTCAAGTGTCCGTTCGGTCCGCCGTTGTGCTTTCGGGCCATTTCCTCGAACGTGCCCCCGTAGTGATTGAGGTAGATTGTAACCATTTCTCGGCTTTTCCTGGCGTCGTATCTATCTTTGAGCCTGAACATGCACGCCGACCACGGAAATACCGCGAATTGTTTAAGCTGGATTCTTTTGACGTCATTGTAATAGATTTCGTGAATCTGGAAACTACCGACAGCCTTGCCGTTATCCCCCACCGCCCACGGATCGCCCTTGCTCTCTACCCATTCGATAGCGTCAAGCAAGTCCTCAAAAGTAAGAGTGGCGGACTTAATACTCGCCACTTCGGAGGAGGGTGATGAAAAGTCCGTAAGAGCCGGGCCGTCCTGTGAAGAACTGACACCCGGCTTCGGAGGGGAGAAAACTCTTTCTGTAATTTCAACCGTTACTAAACAGATAGTAGCTCCTACTATCATGCCCCACATACAGAAATTTGTTTCTCTTTGAGTCATTTTTCTTCTTCTCCTGTTAAATGGTGGGCAGGGCAGGATTCGATACCTGCACGACACTTTTCGCAAGCCACTTCACGCGGTTCTTAGAGGATTAGGGGTGTCCGGCAAACTGAGCCACCCATGATGCTCAGCCTATACCTGGCGTCTGATTCCGCCACCTGCCCGATATTCTATTGTCAATAAGCCCCGGCAGGATTCGAACCTGCAACCTCCCGGTCTCAAGACTAATACCGGGTACTCTGCCTATTGAGCTACGGGGCTATTAAGTTTTCAAATCTCAAAGAGCAAAAAAGGGCATCCATGCCATCGTCCTTGACATTCGTCCGTGCTATTTTATTTTCTTCCACCATCCGGCTGTGGTGTCGGATTGCGGCGCATACTCTTGCCTTTGCCTTAGCACATACTCTTGCCTTGCTCTTTGCTCCTGCCAATAAGTTGAGTTCTGTTTTTGGGTCGTTGGTACAACAATCGGCGTTTGGGATTCCCGTTCCTCTCTCCCCCGCCGAGCAACATCATCAAAACCTTTTTGTATAGAGTTCCAGTTATCTTGACGTGCCCGCCGTTCATTTAATGACCAAGCATTACGCTGCTCAGGCGTCATAGCAGCCCATTCTTCTGCTGTAGGGGTCCATGTCAGGATTTGCTGTTGACAGCCCGATAATATCAGGCACAAAAGTATGACACATACTGCCTTCATGGTGATTCTCCTAAAATAAGGTTAATTGACCATCTCTCCGGGAAAATTCAAACAAGCAAATTCTCCGAATAGAATTTGCGCCAATTTGTCGTATGTTTTGGCGGCAGATTTGGGATTTCCGAATCGTCCAAGATAGATGGTTTGCTTGTTGTACGTGATGAATGCACGCCATGCACCATGCGCCCTCGTTACGCCCTTGTAAGGATTTTCAGCATTAGGCAACCGTCGCTGATTCTGAAGATTTTGAGTAGGGTTACAAAATCGAAGATTTTTTCTTCGATTATCAAGCGAATTGCCATTGACATGATCTACGTGCTTGCTTTCAGGAGCATTCATAATTGCACGGTGCATTGATACTAAGATTTGTTTCGGCTTGCCTCGCCTGTTTGTTATTGTCTGGTCCCTATATTGCCTATGGGCATACCATTGGATACCCCTTTTCGTAGTTCTTTTACAAGAAAACCACTTCCACCTATTTAAGTAATCATATATGTCATCATCAACAATGACTTGTTGACCGCGCGTCAATTCAATGTACCGCATCGCCGGCCTCTTTCAATTCCTGCAACCTTTTTTCGCACAAAAACCCTATTTCTGCATCTTGTGTCCGCTTCTCGGCCTCACTGACTTTTTCCAGCAATCCCTTTGTTTCGTCTGATACATAAATGTTCGATGCCATGTTTGTCTCCAATAGTCTTATTTACACTACACCCAATACTCTACTACATATCTACAAGAAGTCAAATAGAAATATGCAAGAATTGTTAAAATGACAAGATAGTGATAAAATTGTAAGATAGTGACAAACAAAAACCCCCGGCGCCGTTGCGGGCCGGGGGCTAAACTCTATTATTCGGATTTTTTGTGTAGACTTTACTCTACCATCTCATAAAGCACCTTGCTCTCTTGCGCAAGAAAACATTTGCCCACTGGGGCCATGCTTAATCTCTTAAACTATACACTATGAATTGCGGAAAGTCAAGAACCTTTTCAGCCAATGCCAGAAAATCCTACCCCACCGACGCAGCAGCCGGGGCTCGAGCCGGTCCATCTTACGTTGCCAGGATCAACGGGCACGTTTGTTGTGTGCATTTCATAATACTATCTCCTGTTAATAGCTCCTGAAAATTAAAAGCATAGCAAGGCGGTCAGGATGCCGCCCTTTCGGGAATGACCCTATCTATGCTGATATACATTTCATTCTGCATTATACCATCTTTCCTGGAGATGTCAAGTATCATGGGGTTAAATGCTCAATCGCCTCCAGAATTCGCTTCTCAGACGCTTTCTGTTCGGCAGATATTATGTCAATCTTGCCCTCGAAACGGATAAGCGACTTTTCGTTATCACGGGCAGGCAGGCATCCTTCGATTTTCAACTCTCCAATCTCTTTGGTTGCGTCCTCGGTTTCGTGCTGATTTGTCGCGTACTTCGTTATACCTGAAGATGCAATAGTGGCTATCACTACAATAAGGGATACCATTGCTATATAATACCGTTTTCCGTTTGTCTCTTTTGCCATGATGTTACTCCTTATTTGCTGAATCCTGTGCGTTTCTTCTTTTTCTGGGTTGTTGAACCATACGTCTGGATGCCCATTCCGAATATTGCCAGAATTGACAGGGCTGTACCGCGGAGAATTCCCTGTTCCTGTATTGTCTCGAAAACTTCCCGCAGCGCAAGGGGGATAAGCAAGTTCCGCGGCAAATCTTCCGGGCCGAATGGCTGGCCAACGGGGTCTTCTCCTGCAAGCAGACTCAAAGTCGTCCCGAACATAGGCGACAGTTTATATCTTAGAAAACTACCTACCACACCAACAGTCGTCCGCTTGCCAAACCCAACGTCATCGCCACGGATCGGGCTTATTTCACCCGTAATCGATGATTTCACCTCTCCGGAAATTACCCTTGAAAGCAAGACGGTCACTTGCGACATACCAGACATCGGGTCAAGCCGTGTCTTGCCTATCTTTATCTTTCCGAAATCGGACGACCGGGGGTCCCATTCAAATTCTTCGTCATCCAACGTTAAAGCTGCAAGAGCATAAATTGCCGCCATCCCAACCAGGTATCTGGCATATTCTTTAGCGATTGCCCTCTTAACTCTTTTGCCGCCCTTAAAAGGTACGAAAGGGGTTAAGGCCTTGACGCCTAATATGATAGATTGGAATCGGCTGGCAACGTAGCGGGGGGCAAAGAACGCAACATTCATTGCTTCGGCCGCTTGCTCAAATTTTCCCAGCGACCCTCTCCCTGTAGATACGTTGACGAAGAAAGAAATGGCCTTGGCCTCTTCTAAAGTTACATTGCCATCCTTTGAAACAGAAGTGGCTAAAACATTCCACATATCCGCCCGTAACTTATTTAGAAATGTTATGTACGCCCTGTTCGACCCAGCAAGCCCGGGAACTACTTTTTCTAACGGAGCGATGAGCTTTGATTGCATAATTTCTTCTTGCGGAGATAATGTGTATGAGCTGCCTATTGCGGCATGAAACGAACCTGTTTTTATGCGCAACGGAAAATTCGGGTCCGCTTTGATTTCCTTGTCAACCTTGTCTTGGACCTGCTTCGACTTAAACGACCTGAACATCGGCCCCAACGATTTCACCGCAGTCAATGGCCGACCGATCACAAATATCCCACCCTGCCGAAAGACTCCCGAGAAGTCATAGGCAGTTATGATATTCCTTGCAGCATTAAAGGGGTCTTGCACGAATCGCCCAAATATGCTCCGCGGCTTCAATGCCTGAATTCTTCGCCGTATATTGCGTTGGAGTTCGTCGCGTTTGAACTGTAGTCGCTCAAGCTCCTTACTCTGGGGAACAACGGCCGGTTTGGTTGCAGGCAGGATATCGCCGGACTCAATGCGTTTGGTAAGCGTCTCGATCTGAGCTTGTAATCGTTTCTTTTGTGTTGGCTCACTTTTGGATATTTTCTTCTTGAGACTGTCTCGGATATCCCGCAAGTCTTTTATTGCCTGAGATGCCTTGCTTTCCCGACGTTTCGGTTGGATGGTTTCGCCAGCTTTAAGGGTACGTTCCAGACTGGATATTTTGCGTTGTAGCCGCCTGTCGCCGCGGGCCTCAGCCTTGATATCATTGACTTGTTTGATTAAGGCGTCCGTTTGCCTGGCCTGTCCCTCAGTGGCTTCGACGATAGAGTTAATGACAAGCTCACGAGTTATCAATGGATCGACTTTCTTCATCTCTGCAACAACATCACCGAGATTCCGGACTCCGGGTTCGGACGATATGTTCATCGCTAAGTCGGTTATCGCTCGAGCAAGATCAGAACAATCTATTTTTGCCATCAGTTATTGCATCCTTGTTGGAGTAATTGTACGACTTTGGCCGACAACCCCTGCCGGCTGGTTTGCCGCTGCTGTTTGTTCATGGCCGTAAATCGCCGGGCACCACGCTTGACCGTCCGGGCAGCCTTGAGTTCGGCAACTTCAACCTGTAAGGTTTCGACTTGTTTGACTATTTTTGCGAGTTTGTTGGTTAGCTGCTCGAAGACCTTCTCTTTCGCGGCCGTAAGTTTTTTACCTGCCGCAGCTTTTGCTTGATTCAATATGGAAATCAGTTTGAAGTCTCGGCCTATTCCAACCCTGCGGGCGCGTAACGCCCTGCCTGCTTCGGTTCCGGAAGTTTCAAGGGCACTCTCAAGGGCATCGAATTCAGCACGAACCCTACCTATTTCGGCCCCCAAAGTCTTAATGTCGGCGTCGTCAGTGGCCTTGCCGATCAGGTTGGAAAGTTGTTCATGCTCGATCTCTAATTCGGCCTGTTTGATTGTCAAGCCCGCATTCTCTACATCTGACAGCGCCCGCGGTTCGGCGTTGATTTCCTCAGCTATCCGGTTGGCCTTTTCCGGTATTTTGCGTTCAACAGCCAATTTCTGTGCTTCTTCGTCGCTTCGCCGTTCTTTCGAATTGACCTGCCCGATACCCAGCCGCTCCCTGATCTCTTTGGTGGACGCATGTTTCGTACTGGTTGGGAACGCCGGATCGGTGATATCCGTCGCCAGAGCATCTTCGACCGCAGTTTCGACGGTTTTGGTAACGGATTCGCCCGGGCCTACTTTTGGCTGAGATTGCTTTGTTTCGGGGGTTATTGGCGCTGCCTTTTTTGGGGCTGTAACGGGCTTTTTGGGCACAGCTGGCGGTTTTGTCGCCTTTGCCTCCACGGTCTTTGGTTTGGCGGGGGGCCTCGCTTCTGTGGGGGGTTGGGTAATGGCTTCGTCCTTCAAGACAATAATCTCATTGCCTACACCACTTTCACGGATAACAGAATCAAATCCTCTTTCTAATAGTTCGTCTGTCACAGCGTCGAATATCTGTGGTTCCTTGATGCCTTCTGCCCGCAATTTCGTCTCAATCTGGTCAGCAACCTTGCCTGTCGCAGGATTCTTTAAGTCAACCTCAAACTCTTGCACTATCCCCTTTCGGCCTTCGCGTTCACCGAAAAACTTGGCCGTTTCTTTGTCCTCAGTGAAGAATACCCCTCTGATGTCTGTTAAGTCTGCTTTTGCAACTGTCGGCAATTCACCTTTTTTGACAGGCCCGCCGTGAAACAGTGTACGCTTCCCTACGGCCTCCTGAGACTTCGCACCCTTGACCCCCTCCGGTTGGACGCCGGGAGCCGCTTTTTCAATCTGGGGCCGTTCTGGGGCGGGGGCGACCCCTTCACGCGGGGCTTCCGGCAGAGTGCGGATATCCGTTGCCCGAATCCGGGCTATTTGGTCCTCCTGACGAGCCAACTCTGGGAATTGCTCCCGGTCAGCGGGGTCAAGAGGTACGTTGTCGGCGATTTTCTTCTTGGCGGCCTGTTCGGCCTCGAATCGGGCCTGTAGACCGGCAAGTGTGCCAGCAACCTCAGATTCGAACCTGACTCCTTCTGGCTCGATTGGGGTTCCTTCTTCGTCAACCTCTATGCCAAACCTGCCAGCCGCCGCTTGAGAAATATGGCCGGCACCGCCTAAAATCGGTCCCGCAACAGCGCCGCCCAATCCAGATTGAAGAATCCGCTTGGCCTTGCCTTCCTCTTGTAGCTCCCTGCCAGTAGTCGCCGGTGCCAGCACGGACACTATTTCCTGTGCGGCTTCCTGTAAACCCTCTGTGATAGACAGTTTAACGCTTTCCTTGGTGATGTTCTTGCCCTGTTTGACAAGGGCTTTGATTGCGTTTTTCTTACCCGCAGCGGCGACGGCTTTAGCTGAACCTTTGCCAGCACGGGCGAATTTCATCACCTTGCCAACTTGCAATCCCTCAATCGCCGCATTTATGGACCCGACTACCATGCCCTCCATTTCAGCCTGAGACTGCGTTGCCCCACCTTCCAGAGCGTCGAAATAGGCGTTCTTGCCCTCAACAGAATATGCAACGCCAAATCCAGCGGTGGGACCGCCGATTATCGTAGCCGCGATTGTAGCCGCCATGAACGGCAAGGCATCCCCGACCGCGTTAGCAATGAATCCTTTAACCCCGGCATCGGTTGCAGGTTGAAACTTCGGCTTTTGGGCGGCATCCCGTGCGGCCTCCGCAAGTAATTCTATACCCGCGGCATCGAAAAGCGAATCGACTGCAACATCGGCGAACGTCGACAGTAAACCGCTCCCGACGTTCAAAGAGCCACGACCTAAAGCCCGAATGAACTCGTCGGCGACACCTTGAAACTCGCGGGCAGGTCCGGGGCGTTTGGCTTTTGGGAGCTCTGCTGGCGGGAGAATGCCTGTCTGCGATGTGAGTTCTTCCCCTTCAACGGCTTGTATAGGTGATCGTCTGGGTTCGATGGGTATCTCTATGGGTGGATTAGTCCGGGGAGCAAATACACCTTGGTTTGGTACCCGATCAGGTCCGACACTCAGATTCCCAGGACCCATGTCAGGGTCAAGTCCGGGGGCGAAAAGAGCCTGTTCGGGCTCTGGGGCTGCCGCTCGCCTGTCCCGTTCGGCTATGGCGGCGGCCACAAGGCTCCTGCGGTCCCTCTCAGCGATTGCATCTTCCACGATACCCATTGTCAGCGGGCCTTTATCAGTTTGTCGAGTGCTTCGTCGCTTAACTGCGATACGTCAACGTCATCGGAAGCTGGGGCGGGTTCGGGTGTTTGGAACTCTGCGCGGTCTTGGAACTTCTGGAATGTCTGTCCTTCTTCTTTGGCGAATTGTTCGTCCCACCATATATCGAATAAACCTTTTATGCCTCCGGGGTCAACGCCTTCTTTGATAGCCCGGTCTTCCGCTTCTTTTAATCCAGCATCAAAAGCATCCTTGCCAAATCGTTTGTCCAGAATATCACCCTTTTGCCTCTTGCTGAGTTCTTTGAGTCCGTCCATTATGTCGCTGAACTCAGCGTCAATTTCCTCCTTGGGCGCATTTGCTTGAACCAACTGCCCCGACGCCAAAAGCCGCGACTTTGCCTCGTTTACCTGCGTCGGGGTCGCCGCCTTCCTGTTGATTACGGCAATATCAGAGTCCCGTTGTTTCTGTCCGGCTGTCGCCTTTACGGGTCCTGCCGTGCCCGTCCTCGCCGCTTGGCTCGTCAGAATCGCCTCTCTGATCTTCTCCCTGTC
>SDBT01007284.1_pt1 | contig 18244 bp, 17 predicted proteins | sample 2277101 | NCBI WGS metagenome assembly SDBT01 (sample SAMN10404973, study PRJNA504765) | marine sediment metagenome | isolation source: marine sediment core GS10_PC15, 103 cmbsf | place: Arctic Ocean: Southern Knipovich Ridge | collected 2010
ATCAAGGGAGTTGGTTTCAAATGGACCTTGCCAATATTGGCTGTGGGCCTTATTATCTTCGTTGCCAGCAAGACTTCTGAAAAGCTTACAAGGACAATTTACCTTGGCCTGACAATGTTGACGCTGCCGATTGGTTTCGTGGTCAGTTTCATATTACTCGCGGCCTTTTACTATCTGGTGATCACGCCAATCGGATTGGTCTTTCGATTGATGCGCCGCGATCCGCTGTGCCGCAAATTCGATAATGCCACGGACAGTTACTGGCTCCGCCGGCGACCAGCCAAGGGTCTTAATCGTTATTTCCGCCAATTTTAGAGGATTCGGTACATGGCTCTTAACAACTCACAAGAAAAAAACTCAGGTGAATTTGAAAAGTTGGCTCGAAAGAAACGTTCGTCTTTTTTGGCCGAGTTCTGGTTTTTCCTGAAGCACAATAAGAAATGGTGGCTGCTGCCCGTGCTGATTATCCTGTTTCTGTTAGGAATGGTTGTACTACTGGGTGGTACGGCGATAGCGCCGTTTATTTATCCGCTTTTTTAGGAACTCTCGTCACTTCTTGTCAACAAGTTTGGGGTCCCATATTGTGGCGGCGATGTGCTGCTCGGGATTTCTTTTCGGTTGAGAAATAGATGTTCCGCATGGGCAAAAAATTTGCCCATCCTACAAATTTATTCTCTGGATTTGGAGCTTTCGCTGGAATGACAACTGTGCGCCTGAGATTCTTCACTTCACTTCACTTCATTCCGTTCAGAATGACTAAACGCAAACACTTCGTCATGGGAGGAAGTCTTTGATTAGTGGCAGGTTCCTGAAGAATTCGACGGCCTCGTAATCGGTGCGATGCATGGACCAGACAAATTCTCCCAGTCCGCCCTGAGCCAGCACATACCTTCCGATGGCGAACTGGCCGATGGCAACATGACCGGTGGCGAACTGGCCAAGGCCGAACACCAGCCCAAAAGCGACCTGACCGATGGCCCATATACCGGTCGCCAGTTGGCCCAAGCCCAGGAGGATGCCTACAGATATGTGGCCGATAGCCACCACGCCGCCGCAGACCTGGCCGATGGCGATGACACCGCAGGCGAATCGGCCGACGGCGACGATGCCTAAGGCGCACTTGCGTCTACCAATTTCGGGATTTCGGCCGAATGTATAATGCAAAAGCGGCAGGCCGAGGAAGCTCGCGCGGGATTTGAACTCGTGGTAACTTGTGCCGTCGATATAGCCGTATCTGCGCCACATGCCGAAGCTGGTTTCGGTTGTCTTGTATTCGATTTCTTCCAGTAATACATTCGGCATAGGGCATCCTTTTATATCACCGATTCGGCCTGATTATAACTGTAACCGAGGTCTATTTCAAGCGATTTTGAAGGGTAATATTTCACAGCCGAATCCCGGCGGGTTTGTGCTTTACATCCGGGGCGCCTGCAAATACAATGAAGGAGCTAAAATCAGCAAATAGTGGATATAACGATGGAAACGATAAAGATTTACGATACGACATTGCGGGACGGTATGCAGGCTGAAGGGATAAGCTTTTCCCTTGCGGATAAGCTGCTCATCGCCAGGCGTCTCGATGAGTTCGGTGTGGACTATATCGAAGGCGGCTTTCCATTAAGCAATCCCAAAGAGGCCGAGTTCTTCGAGGAGATTCGCAAAGCCGAGATGAAAAATGCCAAAGTCGCCGCGTTCGGCAGTACCAGAAGGACCGACACCAAGATCGGCGACGATTCAGGTCTGCAATCGCTGCTTGATTGCGGGACACCAACGGTAACGCTCGTGGCTAAGAGCTGGGACATGCACGTAACAAGTGTGCTCAAGTGCAGCCTGGATGAGAATTTGACCATCTGTAGTGAGTCGGTCAAATACATTAAGAGCAAGGGAAGAGAGGTCATCTTCGATGCCGAGCACTTTTTTGACGGCTATAAGGAAAATCCCGAGTATGCGATGAAGGTGCTCGCGGCGGCAGCCGAGGCCGGCGCCGATGTGATAGTACTTTGCGAGACGAACGGCGGCAGCTTGCCAAATGAGGTTTACGATATAACGAAGAAGGTCTGCGCCGAATTTGGCGGTATCCCCATCGGCATTCACGCTCACAATGACTGCGATTGCGCGGCTGCGAATTCACTTGGCGCAGTAACGGCCGGCGTCCGACACGTACAGGGCACAATCAACGGCCTGGGCGAGCGGACCGGAAACGCCAACCTGTGTACGGTAATACCGAGCCTCGTATTCAAGATGGGCTTTGACGTGGCAAATCGCGAGAAGCTACAATCGCTGACCGAGCTTTCGCGATATGTGTTCGAGATAGCGAATCTCGCCCCTGTGATGAATATGCCTTACGTCGGTGAAAGCGCATTTGCCCACAAGGGCGGGTTCCATATAGATGGTCTGCGCAAGGACAAGCGTACCTACGAGCACATCGATCCGGAGCTGGTGGGCAACAAGAGGCGGATGTTGATATCGGAGCTTAGCGGTTCGTCGAACGTTTTGGCAAAGCTGGAAAACAAAAATCTCGCCAAAGATAAGACCTTTGCACGCAAGATTCTCAAAAGGGTGCAGGAACTGGAAAACGAGGGCTATCAGTTCGAAGCCGCCGAGGCGAGTTTCGACATACTGGTCGCCAAGCTCATGGGTACGTACACGCCCAGCTTCCATCTTGAGAAGTACCATGTTAATGTTGAGCGTAATACGGCCGGCGAGATTGTTACAGAGGCGACCGTTAAGCTGAAGGTCGGCGGTACGAACGAACACGTGGTAGCCGAAGGCGACGGTCCGGTCAATGCCTTAGACAACGCGCTTCGTAAATCACTCGAGCGGTTCTATCCGAACATCAAGGACATGCACCTGATTGACTATAAGGTGCGTGTTGTCAATGCACGGGCTGGCACGGCGGCTCGTGTGCGCGCGATAATCGAATCGCAGGACTCCGATTCACTGTGGGGCACGGTCGGTGTTTCAGAAAACATCATCGATGCAAGCTGGGAGGCGCTTGTTGACAGTGTCGAATATAAGCTGCTCAAAGACTCCGAAAAGGACTCCGCCAAGTAGCCGCACCGGAAATCGAGCTTTCGCCCGAAAAACGGGATTTGTGATAAGCTAAACGCACTTAGCAACTTGTCGAATCGTTTTTATGAGCATCTCGCCTACGGGCTTTACAACGTGCCCGTCACAGCCGAGGTTGTAGCACTCTTCGGCCTGACGAGGGTCTTTGCTTGTGGTCACCACAATGACAGGCATATCAGCCAGTTCAGCATCCTGCTTGACTTTCTCAAGGACCTTCATCCCATCCACCTTGGGCATACGGATGTCTAACAACAGGAGGTATTTTTTGCTCCTGTCGTGCCCGGTCCCTTCACCTTGCGAATAAAAAAAATCGAGCGTCTCCTGGCCGTCGGCGAACCATATTATTTCGTTGTTGAGGCCGGCATCGCGCAGACATCTCTTCGTCAGCAGGAAGTGGCCCTTGTCATCTTCGGCGATAAGTACAACAATGTCTTTCGTCATTTCTGCTTCCTCTTACGGGTGGTGGATTCTTGCAATTTGGCATACGGCATAGATACGAAAAAGCAGCTGCCTTTTCCAAGCTGGGATTCGGCCCAGATTCGCCCGTTATGCCGGTCAAGGATTCGCCTGACGATGGTAAGACCTAACCCCTCACCTGCCGGACCTGTCGGCTCAAGGCGATAGAAAATCTCGAAGATTTTCTCTTGGTGCTCAGAGGCGACGCCGATACCGTTATCTTCTACACAATAGATACTCATATCATTTTCGATGCGGCCCGAAATATCTATCCTGCCCTTTCTGCGAGGTTTAAGATACTTCAAGGCGTTGTCCAGCAGGTTACTGAAGACCTGGTCGATTTGGCTGACATCGCCGAGACATGCGGGCAGTTCACCAATTGTTACGGATACACCCTTGTCCTGAATCTGGAACTTCATGGCCCGGGTGACACCCTTCATTAACTTATTCATGCTGATTGGCTGTATGTCTATAGCGGCTGTACCAATACGCGAAAGACGCGTGAGCCCTTCAAGAAGTAAACGCATCTTGTCGGCGCCGGCGTTGATAAACTTCAAGGCTTCGGGAATATCCTCTTTGAGCAAAGCTTCAATTTGACGCTGGACGTCTTTGCCTGTGGTTTTCTTTTTTGCCAGATTGGTCAGTTGCTCGCAATACTTGGTGAGTTGACCGCCGAAGCCCCGCACGGTTACCAGCGGAGTCTGAAGGTCGTGCGAGGCGGTATATACAATGCTCTGCAGTTCTTTGGTCCTCGCCTCTAAGGCCTGCATCAGACGTTCACGCTCCTCTTCCGCACACTTGCGCTCGGTAATATCAGTGACAAAAGCAATTACGCCGGCAATATTACCCTGCTCGTCTCGGTAAGGGACTTTATCGGTATGTACCCATCTCTTTTCGCCCGAAGGGACCTGCATCTGTTCAATAATATCCCATTTGGGTTTGCCCGATTTTATTACTTCGAGGTCGTCTTCATAATAATGGTCGGCTTCTTTAGGGAACAGTTCGTGCACAGCTTTGCCCTCAAGGTCTTCGGGCTTTGTGCCCATAAACTCAGCCGCAGCTTTATTGGCCCTTATAATTCTGTTGGCAGTGTCTTTGTACCATACTGCAGTTGGCATAGAGTCAAGAATAACCTGGAGTTCTTCTGCACTTGCTCTTAACTGCTGGTGAGCCGCCCGTAGCTGCTGCTCGTCGGCCTGTAATTGCTGGTTAGCCGCCCGTAGTTGCTGCTCGCTCGACTGCAACTGCTGATTAGCGGCCTTTAGTTGCTGCTCGCTTGCTGTTAGCTGCTGGTTCGCAGCCCGTAGCTGTTGAATAGCCGCTCGGCGTTCTTGTTCTGCTTTCTTACGCTCGGTAATATCTTCGCCGGAACTGATATGGCCGACGATGTTGTCCTTTTCGTCTCTCAGGAGCGTGTTGTGCCAAGCGATTATTCTTTCTGCGCCGGCGCTGGTCAAAACTGGATTTTCATAATACTCCAACGCCTCCCACTCGCCTGCCAACAGTCTGGCGGAAACCGATCTACTTTCTTTTTTCAGTCTTTCGGGCACGAAGTTGTCAAACCAGTTCTTTCCGATTATTTCGTCTTGTTCATAGCCCAAGACCTCGCAGCTTCTCTTATTGGCAAGAAAGACCTTGCCTTCGGTGTCAATCCCGACAAACATAGCTCCGGCAACATCGAGATACTTCTGCGCCAGGTCCTTTTCCTTATCGAGTTCTTTCTGGGCCTGCACGCGTTTGCTGACATCGCGAACAATAGCAAGCAAGCGGCTTATGCCGCCGATCCTGGCGCGTTTCAAACTAACCTCCACCCAGAACAGCCGGCCGCTCTTGTGCCTGCAGTGCCATTGGAAAACCTGGCCAGTTCCATCGGCAGCGGCTTTTATCCACTCGACGGCGTCTTGCTGAGTGTAAGGGGGCTTGGAGGAACTGATATCGCCCACATTGAGATTTCGGGCTTCATCGGGAGTATAGCCGAACATATCAAATATCTTCTCGTTGACATCAAGGATGGCACCCGTTTCGATGTCGTGGACAAAGATAACATCATTGGCCGTGTCGAATATCGCACGGTAATTGGCCTCTGACTGCCTCAGGGCCAGCTCGGCCTGTTTGCGCGTGGTAACATCAATGCAATATTCTATTACCTGCGATATATTCCCTTCGTCATCGAATATAGGACTGCCATGCACCTCGTAGATCCGCTCGTTGCCGTCCTCGTCATAATGAAGGTGCTCAAGTATCACCGATTCCTTCGTTTCCTTTATTTGCTCAATCGCGCACGGATGGTTAAAGTCCGAACAGGGCCTTTTTGAATGATGTGTAAGCTCGTAGCAGGTTACGCCCTCTTTGAAATCCTTCGGGTCAATTGTAGCAACATTGGCCATTTTGACGGTGTAGTCGTTTACATCTATGACGTAGAACGGATGACTCAGCGAGTCTATCGTGTTTCTCAGAAACTTGCTTCGGATGTGCAGTTGGCGTTCACTTGTGGCTAATTGCTGATTCGCCGCCCGCAATTGCTGTTCATCGGCCTGTAACTGCTGATGAGCGGTCCTTAGCTGCTGCTCGTCAGCCTGTAATTGTTGGTTGGCAGCCCGCAACTGCTGCTCATCGGACTGTAATTGTTGGTTGGCAGCCCGCAACTGCTGCTCACTGGCTTGAAGCCGCTGGTTTGAGGCCCTTAGCTGCTGCTCACTTGCCAATAATTGCTGGTTGGCTGACCTGACCTCCTGCACGTCTTTTATATGGAGCCGGATGAAGTGGTTAAACACTATCGCTACCAGTATTGCAAGGGCCGCACAGAATATTATCAAAATAAACTGGACGACTCGAAATCTTCTTGATTCGGCTCTTAGGAACTGATGAAGCTGGGTTTCCACTTGATCGGTCTCTGTCATAAGCTGGGCAAAGACCGCATCGTATCTCTGGTCAATCTCGCTGCCTATGGCGGAATCTTTAGGTGTTTCGTATCTTTGGCGGGTGATATCGCGGAATTCGGCGAGCTTGGCCTGCACGGACCTGATTCTGCTGCGAAGGTCTGCATCGTCAAGGGCAATATATACGCCTTTGGCGCTTGAGCCCCCTTTGAGCATGGCCTGGGCGTACCAATCGGCGCTATCCTGCAATTCCCAGATCTGGTCGATGTTTACGGTCCTGTCGCCGGAAATCATCTCCTCGAACCACAAGTGGGCCTGCGCTACCTGCAATTGTATTTCCATCACGGCATCGTCCAACGGGGCGTGTTTGGCGGCCATCCGGCTGCCGGTTGTGAATATATAGCCCATCGAGCATATCACTGCCAACGCGAACAGGCCCACAAGCAGGTACATGAGCCGCACAGAAACACCCCCTCTGCTTTGGTCGTTTGCAAGGCCTTTTTGCTCATCCATTCGGCTGGTCCTCAAAATGACAACGGCAAGCCGGAACCCGGCGGCTCTTTACTACCACCGCCACAACTGCCTTTTGCCGCCGTCGCCTTCGCTATAGGATATAACTCCACTATCTGTATCGAGCCAGACGTTTCTTCTGATCACCCCACCAGTTGCGGTGGCTACTACTTCGAGATGCTTTTGGCTGAGGTACTCCAGGGTTGATTCGATATTGGCCTGGCAGATAGTATCATCATCTTTTTGGAGCACGTTTGCGCCGCCTAACACGGCTACCTTGACGTTGTCGTTTGTTGAGCCCAATTGAGCCATCTTATCGACCATCACATCGATAGCATCATGGGCATACTTGGTCTTTTCACTGTCGCTTTTTTTCGCTGGGGCCCGCCCGGGCAGCATGATGTGTGCCATTGCGGCAGTGTTATTGAGTGGGTCGCAGGCGACAAGAGCGATGCAGGAGCCTATGGCGCTGGACTTCAATATCACCTGCCCCTTGGCGGCCTTGACCTGGCCTATCTGCACATCTATGACTCCGTTCATTTTCTATAGCCTCATTGGAACAACGGGCGTCTTGCTAAAAACCATCTGTTGCGGCCGATAATCCCCGCTGAATTGGTAAATCATAGCAATTTTTGCTAAAGTAAGTCAATCCCTAATTGCCGGAGATTTTCCACGGTATAAGTCTTTTTTTGCGATATTTGCTTATCCCGCCGGCAGATAGCACTGAATCTCAAGTACTTTTGAAGGCTTGAAACCCGGCTACGAAAAACCTGTGCGCTGAGGTATTGGTGACGGAAAAATCTTGTGGCATAGCCCTATAAAAAGGGTCAGCCGGTTCACAGAAAACGTGTTGATCGCCTTCATAGCCCGTATTGGGGCCGTTTAGTTGAATTGAAGCCGGCTTTGTGGTATAATATAACATCAGTTCAGAATGGGGGACTGTACGGTGATAGTTTTGCAGTGAACTCTCAAACAAGGCATTGTGTGCCAGTGGATGTTGTGTAAGAGGTGTGTGTGACATCGGGAGTTCGCGAAAGAGTTGCACCGTGCAACTATCAGGGTCTGAATTTAAGGAGAAAAATATGGGTATTAATAAGACGATGCTCATACTGCCGCCGTTTGTGATGGCTCTTATTTTGGTGTTGCTTGCTTAGCTGCTGCTTTGGTGGATAGTCTGCGCCGATGCGCATTGGACTTCAAAAACCAATGGCAGATGCTGTCTGTCAACAAGTAATGAAAGGGTCATCATGCCAAGGATAAGAATCGGTACACTTATGCTTTTGACGGTGCTGGTACTGGGGCAGGGCGGCATGGCTAAACCTGCTGCGCCGATTTCACAGAAAATGTACGGCGAAGGCTGGGATGTGTGCACCGACGAAAAGACGCCATTGCTGACGGCTGGAGAGTTATTTACGATACGCATCCTGCCTGAGGCCAACTGTTTTGACGGCCCGACGCAAAATTGTATCCAGATCGAATGGATAAGTATTGCGGAGGTTCTCGACGAGGGAAACAACGATAGTATCTGTCTCGCTGAAGCCGATGCCGGTGGACTTGAAGAGTTGGCTTACGATTTTTCTGAGTCGAGCATAAGCGTCTCGTTTCTGCTGGAGGTGTATGTGCTTGGAATTGGGTGCTTTGAAATGCTGCCACAGGAAACGACCGAGGGCGGATTGCTGCTGGTTCTTGGAGACAGGTGACAATAGGGGGGTGATTTTGCGGCAAAAATTCTTTGCCGCCGCTATTATGTCCTGATTCTACCTCCTTTTTATTTCTCGGCAGGGCCGGCTTTCCTTACCGGCCTTGCTTCTTTGTCCAATTCTTAGAGCTGTGCCCACGCACCCCACCGCGTGGGCATCTTTTTGCGCTCATCACACATTTTACCAGCTTGACTGAATTTTAAGATCTTGCAATGTGTGAGATAGCTAACGCTGAATAGAATCTATTTGGCCAATCTTGGTATATTTTTCACGGAACCTCTTGCTGAATTGCCATTCTAATGCTCGTCCCAAACCAATCTCACTCAAGACTTCCTCCAGAGAAACACCTTGCTCTGTCTTGCCAAGATATCCAAGGACGCTGAAAACGGCCTTATCTGCTGCACATACCTTCCAATCTTCTGATGAATTGGCCAAAATAGCCAATGTTTCTTTTTCCCCATCGTGCACAATATATGCATTTGATTGAGGAAGTTTGTCCTGGAAAGCCTTAACTACTGAAAGTTCAGTCTCTATAACTTGGATCAATCCTTTTTCTTCGTAAGGTACCAGATCTATACGGATATCTTGGAGTTCTTGACTCACATACTTTGCTTCGTTTGCGACAATCTTCGACACCGTAACATCGCACCGCTGTATGAAAATATTCCATATATCTAACTCAAAGAGCTTGATTATCGGCCCGGCATCAAGCAGCAGGAATTGATATTTCTTCTTTCCTGAATTCATCGTCTTCCGTGAGATATTCCTCAGCTTCCCTATAGCTGATATTCATGTATTTTTTGAATTGCATCAGCGATAGTTTGCCCTCCCTGAGGGCTCTTATCGCTAAACTACAGTAGCGTTCTGGTAACTCGTCAGGATCATCAGACTTTCGTGGTGGTCGTACTGCTTTCAGCTTCTTGGCTTTTTCAATGTACTTGATAATTTTATCGCTTGGCATGTTATAAAGGTAAAGCATCCTCCAGAGTAAAGCATCCAATGATACACCGAACTCTCTCGCTATTTCATCCAATGCTTCAAGGGTTATCTTACCCTCACTGTCGCGGGCTGAATCAACTTTATCTTTGACGGAGTCTGTAGGGAGCAACAATCGGCTGGCAAAAGCATTGGCTAGTTTTTCCTCGTGCTCACTTGGTTTTGTTTCTTCTCCATTACCAACCCTGAAAATATCCCATGTCAAAAGATGAAATAGCTCATGAGCCAAGTCAAAGTTACGCCGCCATAGCTTGCTGTCCTTATTCAACAGAATAGCTGGCCCACCAAAGCTCTCATCAAAGATACAGATAGCGCTACCTTTGCTGCCGGGGAATTTAAGGTGAAATATTTTGACGTAAAACCGTTCCTCCAATATCTGCTTTAGTGAACTACTTGGAACATCACCCGGTAGCAACTCTCTTTGCACTTTATCAGCCAGTTTGCCGGCCTGAGCATAATCAAAGCTTTCTCGCTCGATGGTATCCGACTTGGGTAGGTTTGCTTTTCTGACTTGTCCCGTACACACCTCAATCCGATGGTACTGCTCGCAGAGCTGACGAAATCTTGCCTCAGTTTCTTTTCTTTCCTCCTCAGTCGCTGGCTCGTCGCGCCAGAGCGGCACAGCCTCAGCAGGCACAGTGTCTGTGAGAAAGAAATCAATGCTTTTCTTGTAGACATCCGCGAATCTGCTCAGTTGAGAAAAGCTCGGCTCTCTCTTTCCGTTCTCAAAGTCGCTGATAGATGACACACCTACCCCACTTTTGCTTGCTACAGCTGGTTGAGTATAGCCGATGGCCTCTCTGGCTTTTCTGAGTCTTTCTCCGATATTCATACTATCCCTCTCTTTCTAATTCCAAGAATATTATACGATAGAATAGGCTATTTTGTAAAGGTATTTTTCTGAAAAATCGAATATTTCTTTGTTTTTTCTTCGACCACTTTCCGCTAAATCATTAATTTTCGGCCATTTTGATGGTTTCAGTAGCGTCTTGAGGTGGTTTTGGCGGTGGCCAAGCCGCAGAAAAAGTATCGCAAGGCGTCAATCGGATGGTCATAGACACCGTCCTTTAAAGGAAGCTCCGCGTCCACTCCGTAGCTGCCGCCATCGGGGTAATGATAGCACTGCAACGCCTCAATCAGGCGGACGCAGTGCGGGCTGATGATAAGCCTGCTTGTGCCGTCGCCCGCACGCAGGGCCCGGCGGATAAGCTCAATGCCGGCTAAGATATTGCTTCGCATATATCGGGTTCGTATGCCCATCGAGCGAAGCTCTGTTACAGGGCTTGTGCCGGTAACATCGTTTCGGCCGGCGCCGGCAGGGTCGCAAAATGTCACGGCGACTCGATCTTCGCTGCATGGCGTTCTTTGCTTAACCTCGTCTGCGTGCACACTAATCGCCGCCCTTGCGCTGATATATTCATCAATCACACGAACGCAACCGTCTGAATCGACCTGCAGCCACAGGCACACGAAAGGATTCACAAAGCCGAAGTCAATCGCCCGGTACAACGGCAAATTCGCATCGTAATCGAGGGGCCGAACATGCACGGCTGGGTCGAACTCGGCAAAGACCACATTTTCAAGAGAAGGCCTCCTGCACAACATCTCCGCTTCGAATCCCACTCTGCTGGCCCGCCGCATCTGAGTTATACAGTCGTCTATCTTAAGATAGCCGGCTGCGTGTTTCGCCTTGCCGCCACAATCGCTCCATAAGGGACACTTTGAGCAGCTTCGGCCGGTGCATCTTTCAATCACCTCCCACATGCACCACTTGAAGACGGGCGTATTGTTTTTGTCGGCATCGGTGATGAGCCTCTGCATCAGGCCGTACGGACGGTGCATCGTGCTTATCGTCTCCATCGCCGCAGTGATACCATCGGTGCTGTGGGTGATGAACTTGGCGGCGGCGAACACCTGCTCCTCGAAAAGCTCCACCTCGTCGCAGCGGAGTTTCTGAACGTGGGTGCCGCGGACGCTCGTCGCCGACTGCGTGAGCACCTCGACCGATGAGCCGTTTATAAAGCTGCATTTTTCCTTTCGCACCGGCCCTGCCAGAAAATGTTCGAAACCCCTGTGAAGAAAATCGGTCAGGTACTCATACATTCGCCCGGCCTGCTCACCTGAGCCGCCTAAAATCCGTATCTGACAGCCCGGCTTAAACATACAATCGGCAAGCGTCGCTATCGCGGCTAATTCTGTTTTGCCTCCGCCGCGGTTGGCCCAGACGATGCAATCGCCGTTGGGCCGGATATTGTCACCGGCGGCAAAGTCGAGGTTGTACGCATACCACAGATAATCCATCGGCGTCGCGTGCTCAGGACAAATCTTCTTATCCGGCACATCGATGCCTAAGAATACCTTTATATAATTGGCTAGGTCGCCCCTTGTTACCGGCCGAGTGCGCCGAAGCTTTTGGTAAACGCCAGACGCCGCTGCAACATCACAAGATGCTAAGGCCTGCTCTGTGTGGTCCATACCCACTCTCCTTTCGTGAATGATTAAACTTGATTTGTTATTCTGAGGCGCAGCCGAAGAATCTCAGTTCACTTCGACATTCGATATTTCTTAGGGCTTCCAGCGGAGAGTGTCGAGGTCCTCTTTCTTGATAAACGCCGCATACCCATCGGCAAAGAGAATATTGCAGCCCTTGCCCTTGTGATGTTCGGTCGTCAATATCTCAGGCCCGCCAACCTGGTTCCAGCGAAGTTCGTAAACCCTCTTATCTTTATCCAGAAAGGCTTCATCATACCAGCCTTCAAAGAAACTATAAACATCCCTCGACGTTATCGGAAACTTTCGCAAGTTTCCGATCCTTCCGAAGTTAGTTTCAAAAAGAATAACTACATCAGGCGGTATTTCTGACACCTTCATCCCGGTAACATTCTTATTCAAGGCATAGGATGACTCGCCTTCTATAGCGTCCCTAAGATAGCATACGAATGATTTTGTATCGACGTCTGCTTCGGTTATTAACAAGTAGCACCATTTTTCTGCCGTTGGAAGATATTCGTCATTATCACGGGCATATTCCTTTAACGCATAGCCAAGGCCTTTCATGCTTGTTCCACAGATAAGACGCAGTGAACTCGATTTTACTCTTCCATGATATGGCATAAGGAAAACCGCGAGTAATATAATAGAAGGTATTACGATTGAAATTATTGCAAGCTCTTTTCCTTTTATTACTTCCTTGCTTAATTTGATATGGGTCAAAGCTGTTAATCCAAGAACTAGTGCGGAAAAAAATGATACTGACATTATAAAGATAACAGCACATTGAAATCTATCTAAAAAAGGTTCTCTTGCCCATCTATCTATTAGTATGATTGCAGAAATAAAGAGCCCTAAGAATATTAAAAGAAAGATCAAAGATGCAGTTGCAAATGTTGATATTCTTGACTTTTGGCTTTGTTTTGTATTTTTTTCGTTCATGGCTTACTTTCGGAGGAGCCAATGACTTGCCTACTCGTCTTCTGACTCTTCGCTTTCGCTGTCCTGGCCGGGTTTCCAGTTCAGCTCGTCGAGCCTGTCTTCTGAGACGAATCGTGCTTTGCCGTTGCCTAAGACGATACTACCGCTGTTGCCGCGTCTGGAACCGTGCGGTGCAATCATAAGCTCCGGTCCGCCGACCTGGTTCCAGCCGGGCCCGGATTCGAAAAGGACCACCATATCCTCGGGCAAATCGTCCCCGGCTTCGACTGCATGTTTATTCAGTGAATAACTGCCGCGGGCGCCTTCGGCAAGCGGACAGGCAAACAAGGACTCGTCGGCCTTTGTCTGCTCAAGGAGAATATCGCACCACTTCTCGGTCTTTGGAAACTGACCATCATTGTCGCGCCTGTACTCGCTTAACAGAACAGCAAGCTGGCTAATATTTGACCTGCACTGGGTACTCGGCAACACCAGCGGCTCCTCAGTGGGTGCCTTAGACCGCACAAACGCCACGCCCACCACTATCGGCACGATTATGCCTAAAAGAGCAAGACGCCTTCCGGCCAACGCGCCGCCGCTTGTCTTGATCATAACCAGTGCTATAACTCCCGCAACCAGCGCGACAGCAAGGGCAGCACCACCTGCGGGCATAAGAAGATTCTCAAGGCGCAGTGGGATGGCGGCCTCACTCGAAAAGAGGTATATAGCCAAAATTGCAAACGCCGCAACGATGCAGACAATCGACAGCACTGCCAGCTTGCACATCTTCGGCTTTTTGCTTTGCTGGACCTGCTCGGTCGGATCAGGCTGTTGAGGTTCATCGGTTTGTTCTGTATGCTCAGTTTCGTCCGCTTTTGCTTCGTCTGTCATTACCTTGTTCCTTTCATTGGATTAAGATATTGCATTGGCATTACTTGCTTTTCGCAGGGCCCGTTGCCAGTGAAACGCAGATCAGCTCCTCATCGTTGCGGGCATAGATATGTTTGTATGCAAAGGCAGGGTGCGACCACGTAACACCACCTCGTTCGTCGAGCTGGCCCTCGGTGGGCTTGATGAGTTTTGCCCTGCTGATTTCCTCGAAGCCGGCAGGCGAGAGTTTGCTGATGATCAGCTCGCCCCGCTCATTGAGCATCCACACCTTATCACCGTTTCTAATCATGTGGATGTTAGCCCAGCGGGCCTTCGGCACGGCGTCAAGGCTTTCCCAGATTCTGTCGCCGGTATCGCGATCAAGACAGCGAAGCTCGCCGTGGCTATCCACGCCATAAATATATTTTCCCTGCAGTATCGGCGTAGAGATAGTACAATGCAGGGCATCGGTCTTTTCTTCACTCTTTCCCCTGCGTCGCCAGACCTTTTCAACGCTCATCTTATCAGGATTGACTTTGAGCATGAGCGAGCCGTCGAAAAAGGCCGAGACGAACAGATATCCATCTTCAAAAACCGGGTCGGCGATATTCATCACCATCTCCTTCGGCTCGAAGGGATAGGACCAATAGACCTTGCCCGTCTGCGGGTCGAGGCCCACTATGTTTGCACCGGTCCAATAGACAAGGACTCGCTTACCGGCTTGAGAAATAATGATCGGGGATGAATAACCGGCAGGGTCTTCGAGAGCCCGCCATTTTTCTTCGCCGGTTACCTTATCGAAGGCTACGATACACGGCCCTTTGCGACCGCCGACCTGCACGATGACCAGCGGACCATCCACGAATGGAGCCGATGCGATGCCCCATATCGGCATCCTGATCTTGTACTCGGTCCTGAGGTCCTTCTTCCAGATGACCTCGCCGCCGGCCGCATCGAGGCAATGCAGAAAACCCGTCGCACCTAACGAATAGGCCGTTTTGCCATTGATGGTAACCGAGGCCCGCGGGCCGATGGGATAGCCGACGTTCTTGTATTTGCACGGATACCCATGCGTCCAAAGCTTCTTACCCGTCTTCGCATCGTAGCAGTGAACACGCTCGATGCTCTCGGGCTTGATAACACGGTCGGTTACATACACGCGATTGTCAGCCACCGTCGGGCCGGTGTACCCGCCGGATATTTTTACCCGCCAGATAGGCTCGAGCTTGGGCTTGTCAAATTTTTCAACTATACCTGTTTCCCGCCAAACGCCATCACACGTGGGCCCCCGCCACTGCGGCCATTCATCAGCAGATGCGATAGAAGCGAAGCTGCTTGCGATTAGCACACAAATACAACCAAGCAAAAAACGTTTGTAACTCATTCCTTCTCCTTGTAATTGAAAATTAAGGTTTGCGGGCATTATACCCGCCCAAGAGGCTTAATCAAGGATTAGCTGCTCTTCTCAATCGCCGAATTGTCTGCGTGCTGGGCCAAGACCGCCAGCAGCTTCGTAGCAAGTGCGGGCGGCAAATCCGCCTGGCTTTGGTTTGACGGTGCCAAATCAACTGGGCCGGGCACATTCGGCTCGCGTGCTGCTGACATTATATCCAGGCAGGCCCTGCGGACAGTCTCATCCTTATCGCTGTCGATTAGGCCGACCAGCTTGGCCGCTGCTACCGGCGTGTATCTTGCGATGATCAGCTCGCCTGCCCTCTTGGCCGAGTCGATGCGAAACTTTAGTTCATCCGCAAAAAGCTCATCAGCCAGCCATTTGCGATACAGCCGCGTGCTTACATTATGCCTTGCCAATACCTCGGTTTCATCCATCCCGCCCGCAAACAGCTCATCGATTACCGCCAACTGCCGCCTGGTCAGATGCTTTTGCTTTTTATGCTTCATAGTCGTTTTCCTCCTGCAAATTAACTCTCAAGAATGTCCGGGCGATTCTGACTATCGCCTTTGCCTTTTTCTGCGCAGCGGTGCATTTGGCGTCTGCCTCAGTCGCCGCTGCTATCGCTTCGGCAACCGTTTGCTTCTGCTCGTCCGTCAAAAAGAACATCAGTGGGTTCAAGAAAGCCTTATGCCCGAATGCGGCGGGCCTGGGCGGCTTATACAAATTCCTCAATCGTTCAATCGCCCTTTTTGTGTCGGGAAGTTTTTTGGCAAGGTCTTTGGTGCTGAACCTGTCGCTCAGAGATTTAATAAGCTCGGCCTTTTTCTCGAGCACATCATGACCCGACAGCCGATTGAGAGTCGCAAGCAGCACCAGTGTCTCGGCGTCATCGACCTGCCAGATGACGCAGTCGCACGTTTCGCTTCCGAGTTTCTTCAGGACCGCCACGCGGTGATGCCCGTTGATTATCTCGTAGCAACCTGTCCTTTGTTGATGCGGCCGAACGATGACAGACTCATAATTGCCCGTCCGCTCGATATGAGCTGCCAGCTTGCTGAAAGCCGACCCGCTCATCTTGTTCGGATTGGCCGGATGGGCGATGAGTTTATTAATACCAATCGATTCAATTCGCTTTGTCTGCTGCATATCATTCCTTTCTGTACATCTGTTCCTCTACCTTCTGTCTTCTGTCTTGAAATGACCACTCGCTTACGCTCGTGGCTCTGTGGTTGGGTCCTCTGACTTCTCGATTATGGGACTTCTTAAAAACGCTGTCGTGCCGCAAGTCATTATTTTCCCTACATTATGGGGCCGTCGGCAAACCAGTGATGTAACACCTAAGCTTACGGCCGTATCTGCCGATGATTCTTTACAGGATCGCACCCAAAGTGCGAAAAAAAATAACTCAGGATAGTGCAATGGGCATAAAATACATTAAAGACCCCGAAGAGCCAAAGCAACCGAAGCTTGTCAAGCGCACTCGCGTCAAGGCCATGCCGCTGCCCTGTATATTCACTGCGAAAATCATAGTGTTCCTTGCCCTTATCTACTGGATTATTTATCTCGTTCCCGTTTACCTCGAATCCCTTGAAATCGGTGTAACTATCGTATGGCTCGGTGCGGTCTTATTGCTTTCGATGAAGAAAGATTACGCCGGCCTGTTAATAGCTACCGTGGCGGCATATAACTTTGTCCATGACTTTCTTGTGGAGCTGCCGAAATTTAAATCGACAGCCATCCACATCGCCGCCACACACAGCATAGCCGAATCCACCGCTTCAACATCGCTCATCGTCCTGCTCTCATTGGAAGCCGTCTTTCTTTTCTGCTTTCTTTACTACGCCGCATATATCATCCCGCCGAAGCGAATGTATGCCTTCTGACATTTCCTTGACGTTTACCCGTCACCACTGACGTCTGTTGTTTATCGCCCTTTTCAGTGCAACACGAATTACGAACTATTAACCATGAACTCCTTATCCCGATTGAACCAGATGTAATACACCGGCCGACTGCTCAGCTTGCTCAGCACATACCTCGTCCGCTCTATGCCAGGCGCCATCCGGCTGCGTTTGCCATAGGTCTGTAGAAATCCCGCAATTTGCCGCTTCACAAAAGCTGCCTCGCAACCGCTGAGCCCGTCGAGCTTGTCCTGCACCCGCTGCGCGTCGATAAACTCGCGCTCATCTATCCCAACCATCCCCAGCGCTTCGATAAGCTGCACGCTGCGAGCAGCAGGTTTTGCCTCGTAACGCTTCATCCCCGCCTTTTCAAAAAATGGATGAACCGCGCCCATCACCGCCATCGCCTCGATAACCGCTGCGCCGAGTCTCGGCATCGTCCCGGCGACCAGCCGGCTCGCAAGACCTAATCCCCGATACCGCGGCTCGATAATAACCCTGCTTATGCAGCGGACGTATTTATTTACCATTTGCAGTTGCAAACGCCTGTCGCCGAACCCGCAAAACACCCCGCCCGTCGCCGCATTTCGAAGCGCCACCTGTGGCGCAGGCATTGTATAAGCAATCACGCCGACCACTCCAGCCACCCTCGCCCTGGCCGGGTGCGTATCCTTCATCGCGTAAATTGCAACATGCGGACAGGCAAAGCTTTGGCGATAATGAAATCTGCTTAGGTAATTGTATTCAGCAATCCCCGCACGCACTATTTCAAGATACTTTGTAACCGTGCATTCGCGTTCGCCCATCTTCATCTCTCAAAAAACTCGATTTTTTGCTGATTGACCGTCCTTTTTAAGCCGATTACTTGATAACCGCGTTTTTTATGGCCGGGTCTCGGCGACAAAGAGAAGCCGAGATACATGCAGGTGCTTTTGATAACTTTTTTAGCACCATCCGGTGCCGGAAGGTAACAAACAACATGATTGGAACTAAAACCATAACAGAGATAAGAGACATTATGGAGGCCAATGTCGTAGCCGTCCAGCGGGGTACGCC
>SDBT01007285.1_pt1 | contig 18242 bp, 19 predicted proteins | sample 2277101 | NCBI WGS metagenome assembly SDBT01 (sample SAMN10404973, study PRJNA504765) | marine sediment metagenome | isolation source: marine sediment core GS10_PC15, 103 cmbsf | place: Arctic Ocean: Southern Knipovich Ridge | collected 2010
ATTCATTGAGGGTGACTAATACCTGCTCGGGGCTCTGTGTAGTACACCACGAGGTAAAGCCGGCGATGTCACTGAACATGATCGTAACGACCTTCTTCTCGACAGCCATGAGCTTTTCGGGAGATTTCAAGATCTTGGACATCAGCTCGGGAGCAAAGTAGCGCTCGAAACGCAGGCGCATCAAGATCTTTTCGCGCTCGGCCATAAAGAAACGATAGATGTTGACCGCGATCAGTGAGAGGAAGATCCCCGCGGAACAGGGAATGAGGTCGGCCAGGCGCTGCCGATCGATGAAAAGCCAGGCAGTGAACAAAAGAAAGAGAACGTAGACCAGGATCGAGAAGAGGGAGAAGCTCAAGGCCCGGGTATAGCGGGCAAAGATCCAGAGCAGAGCGGCGAGAAACAGGTTCAGCAGGAGGGTCAGAGAGAGGCGTGGGGTGTGCAGGAAGTTCTCGGTCAGGATCGTGTTTAAAATATTACTGTGCAGCCCACTCAGGGGGTAGATACGCTCAAATGGTATCGGCCCCTGATCGTTGGTCTTGGTGGTTACATCCGAGATCACCACCAAAAGCCCCTCCATCTCGTCGGCCAGGGCGTCGAACAGGTCCTCGTCCATCTCGGCCTTGAGCAGTTTTTCGAAAGAGTAATGGGTAAAGGAATCTGACCAGGGTCCGGCGTAGTTTATTATCATCCGACCCTGTCTATCGATAGGAATGCGGATATCCCTCTCGTTGCCGTTGGGAAACCGCGCTCCCGGCAGCAGGATGTAATCCCCAAAAGAGACCTCCACATCCCGGAAATCGACTTCGAGGTAGTCGCAGGCCATACGGAAGGTGAGGCTGGGAAAGAAACCGTCCCTGTAGCGGTACAACAGGGGGAAGCGGCGATGCACACCGTCTCTATCCGGATCACTGTTTATATGGCCGATTCCCCGGGCCAGGAGCACCAGTTCGGGAAAATTAGCGATCGCGGTCTCGGCGTAATGGGGCTCACCTTCCCGCACGACCCTGGGGTGCCAGAGGGTTTCCGCCAGGACATGTTCTTCCAGCTCCTGGGGCGAAGGGTTGAACAGCCTCCTGTATTCCTCCGGCTGCAGGACTACCGGGTAGTAGGCCATTCCTGAATACTCGGTGGCTTCGACCAGGACACGGTCGTTTTCGGGAAAGCTGTGTTCAGGAAAGAGGATATCGAAGGCCACCGCCTCGACGTAGGTGTCGGCCAACACGGTAAGAAGTCGACCGAATCGGTTCCGGTCCCAAACTGAGAACTGGAGGTGCCGGGCCATCGAATCGTTCAGGTCAATATGGGCGATGTAGGGATAGACCTCTTCCCGGCCCCTGAGACGGTAGCGCAGACGGAAAAGCCCATCGTTGATCTGATTATTCCAGTCTTCGAAGAGTGACGGCAGAAAAACGACGGTCAACTGAGCCACGAGGAACGATGCAGCGATCAGTGCAGCGAGATGACGAGCCTTTTTAGTCTTTATGTTCCAGGCGGAGAGTCTTTGTATAAAAGCCCTCAGCGTTGATCCGAGTAGCCAGCTTTTCAAGATCTGCATTTTGTCCACGAACTCCCCCGGCTATAGGTACCGGCTTTTCAGCCGTGATCACGAACTGACTGTGCTGCTTGCGTATGGAGACGATCTCGTCGAGAACACGCTGTCTGGCCGTATTGGTCTCGCCGCTCGAACCTTTCCGGTTATCGTAAAGAAGCGTATATTCCTCGGTCAATGCCTCCAATCTCGTCAAACGCTCGACAGAGGCCAGGAGGTAAAACTTCTCGACACCCCGGCTATCGTCTAAAGAAAACCAGGCATCGCCATCGGGTAGGTAGTATTTCTGACCCAGGTAATCGCGATCATCGAAATCTTCAAAGCGCTCCGGGAAGAGCAGATACAGCTCTTTCTGGACATCGTAAAGGTAGAGGTAGATGTAGGCGCCGCGGAGCGGCTGAATATAAATCTTGAACAGATCATTGGAAGAGATACGGACGCGCCGGGAAAAGTCGATGGAACCGGCTTCACCGTCCAGGCCCCTTTTCACAAAAGCCCAGTCGAACACGAGCGCCCCGGCCGAATCAGCCCCAAGGCTGCCTACTCTTAGCAGGAAAAAAACGATTAAAAGAAATATCGAAGCTCTGCGCTTCCAGCAGGCTTTGGCCATTGAACCTCCGCTTGAACTAGTGTAGTACATTCGCTAAGGGCGTTCAAGGGCGCCGATCATGCCCCTGTCTGCATCCAGGCCCCTCGGCCGCCGTTATGGACAAGGTAGTAGAGGAAAAGCTGGAGTAAAGAGCCGTGCCGGCTGCTTTTAGCGGCGCGCAGGCGGATATCGAAACAGGCGATAAGCCGGATAATGGTTTCCAGTTCGTTCAGAGAATACAGGCTGGCGCCTTCCGCATAGACCCGCTGTACACGTTTGCTGCGCACCGCGATTTTATTGAAGGCTTCGCTTCGAGGAAAATTCTCCTGCAAGAGACGCACAAAAGTGATGAGCTTCCGAAATTGATAGAGCAGTCCCGCCAAAAGCTGTACCGGATCGGCTTCCCGGGAAAGCTGTATCTTGTAGAGAACCTCGGCGGCCGAATCCAGGGTTCTGTGCGCGACCCGGTCGAAAAGAGTGAAGACATTCTCTTCCTTACTGTGATAGATTATACTTTCTACTTTCTCCATGTCGATCCTGGACCCTTCTCCGAAGTAAAGGGCCAGCTTTTCACCAATTTCGCGCAGCTCCCGGGTATTGTTTTCGACCATATCCAAGAGGAAGGCGGCGCCCCTCTTATCGATGTCGATGTTACGTTTTTTGAAAAAATTGAAAATCCAGCCCATTTTCTGATTGTCGAAAAGCTCCCAAAAAATCTTTCTGTTTTTGGGGGGCACCTTCTTCTCCAGGCGCTTGTTGATCTTGCCGATCTCATTCGACAGCAGCAACAGGGTCGCCTGGGCGGCCGGTGCGTCACAGTATTCCAGTAACAGATCGATATCTCTTTTCTTGGTGATCTCTTCGATATTTTTTATGATAAGGACCCGGCTTTCACAAAAGAGGGTCCCATTGCGAAGCTGGGCCAGAATAGTTACCAGGTCTCCCTCAAAAGGATAGTAGCTCCTGACCTCCGGTTTTTCACCCCGGGTCTTGGAAATACTCTCGATAACTTTTTTGACAAAGAGGTCCTTCTCTCCCTCTTCGGGACCAAGTAGAAGATATACCGGGTCCATTGCTATTCGTAATTTCTGACCAGAAAGAGCAGCTTACCCAGGATACGCACGTTCTGGGTAAAAATGGGAGGATAGGCGGAGTTTTCTGCTTTTAAGCGGACACGGTTTTGCTCCAGAAAGAATCGCTTCAGGGTCACTGCTTCATCCACCAGGGCAACGACAATATCCCCGTTTTCCGCGGTATTTTGATGTCGTAAAACGGTTATGTCACCTTCGAGGATCCCGGCGTCTTTCATACTGTCGCCCCGAACCTTGAGGGCGAAATGTTCACCGGAACTCAGAGAGCCCACCGGTAGTTTGACCGTCCCCTCCATGTTTTCTTCGGCAAAAAGCGGTCTGCCTGCGGCAACCATGCCGAGTAGAGGAATTTCTTCGTATTTTTCGCCGTCGTCATCCAGTACAGTGATGGCTCTCGATTTATTGATATCGCAGTGGATATACTTTTTCTTTTGCAGGGCCTTGATGTGATCATAACCACCCTTTACTGAAATATGCAAATGATCGGCTATTTCACGGATCGAAGGCGGGTACTTTTTGCTGCGTATGTGGAACTTGATGAAGTCCAGAACCTTTTTCTGCCGCTCAGTTAAGCCCTTCATTCTATCTCTTTAATTCAATCCCGTATTTCTTGACCTTGTTATGTAAACTGGACGGAGTTATGCCCAAGACCTTACTCGCCCGGGTGATGTTATTCTGATTCTCCTGAAGCTTGTCCACCAGAAAATCCTTCTCGAATGAGTCTCTGGCCTGGTTCAGCTGCATCGAATCATAGGCCCTGAAGATCCCACCGGTTTCTTTCCCCTCCATATTACCCAAAAAGCTCCTAACCGTTTCAGGGTCGATCAGCTGTTCCTCTGTCATTATATTAACCCGTTCCACAAAATTTTTCAACTCTCTTATATTTCCGGGCCAGGGGTAACGAGTCAGGACCTGCATTGCTTTGGCGGATACGGTTTTGGGCGCATTCTCGGAGGCGCGCTTGTACTTCTGCATAAAATAGGCAATCAGCACTTCCAAATCCTCTGTGCGCTCCCGGAGAGGAGCCACATAGATCGGTATCACGTTGATCCGGAAATACAGGTCTTCCCTAAACCGGCCCGCTTCTACCTCTTCGGTTATGTTTTTGTTGGTCGCGGAAATCAAGCGTACATCTACCTGGATTGCTTCTTCCCCACCCACCCGCTCGAATTTCATCTCTTGAACGACCCTTAACACCTTGGCCTGGGTATGCAGGGACATGTCGGCAATTTCGTCGAGAAAAATCGTTCCCTGGTGGGCTGCCTCGAATTTCCCTTTCCTCCTCCCCACCGCGTCGGTAAAAGCTCCCTTCTCGTGTCCGAACAGCTCGCTTTCAATCAGGGTTTCAGGAATGGAAGCGCAGTTTACCTCGATAAAGGGCCCGTCTGAGCGCCCGGACTGGCGATGAATCTCCTTGGCGACGAGCTCCTTTCCGGTCCCGTTTTCTCCCAGGATCAGAATCCTGGCGCCGCTGCCGGCACTCTGTCTAATCAGTTCGCGAACCTTCTGCATGGGAGCACTGGAACCAATCATTTCGTCTTCGGTAAAGAGACTCTGCCTTAGATTTCGGTTTTCCTTTTTTAAAGTGTCAAATTTCAAGGCATTTGCTACAACGGTTATGGTTTTTTCCAGGGAAAGGGGTTTTTCCAGAAAATCAAAAGCCCCGATTTTTACCGCCTGCACCGCCAGGTTGACGCTGGCATGTCCGGAAATAATGATGACTTCCAGGTCGGGATGATCTTTCTTAATCGCCTTCAGCACATCAATACCACCCATGTTGGGCAGACGGACATCCAGGATCACCGTGTCCATTGAGTCGGTCTTCAGAATATTCAAGGCCTGGAAACCATCCTCTGCGGTGGACACCTGGTAGCCTTCATCCTCGAGAACATCCTTTAAAACGGTTCTAATGCCCTGTTCATCATCCACTACCAATATATGACTCAAAGCTTCCTCATCTCCATAGGTAAATCGATAAAAAACGTGGTCCCGACCCCAACCTCGGTCTCAAAATGGATCGATCCATCGTGGTCGAATATGATCCTTTCCACAATAGCCAAACCCAAACCCACACCATCCTTCTTGGTGGTGAAATAAGGAGTAAACACGAAAGTCCGGGTGTTCTCATCGATCCCCCGGCCGTTGTCCCGGACTCTTATTCTACAGTAGTTGCTATTCTCCTTTTTGACAATATCCGTACTGACCCGGATTTCCCCGCCGGCGGGCATGGCCGTAACAGCATTCTTGAAAAGATTGGCAAACACCTGTTTCATCTGCTTTTTGTCCGCCCTCAAGATGATCTCATCCAGATGAGAGAAATCAAAGTGAATTGTCCGGGAAAGATGCTGATAGACCTCGGCCACCTCTTTCACGATTTGACCGATATTCATCTCTTCCAGGTTGGGTCCGGGAAGACGGGCAAACTCCCGGAATTCCTGGAGCAGTTGATTAAGATTGTCGACTTCCTGGATGATCGCTGAAATGGCCGGTTCTAAAATTTGATCGATGGTCTCCGGGTTTTTCCCGTACACTTTCAGAATCCTCTGGGCCGAAAGCTTGATCGGGGTAAGAGGGTTTTTTATTTCATGGGCCAGGCGTTGAGCAATATCCTGCCAGGCGTTGATTTTTTCGGCCTGGATCAGCTTCTTTCTGGAGTGAGAAAGCTCGGCAAGCATACGGTTAAAAGAGCTGACCAGACCGGACAACTCATCCTCCGAGCGGGTTAGAACGCGGAAAGAGAAATCACCCTCGGCAACCCGGCGGGTCGCTTCTTCCAGGTTTGCGATAGGCCGACTAATCTCATCGGTAAGTAAAAAGCTCACCAGGATAGACAGCAGAAAAATGGGAAAAGAGAAAATCAGGTAGAATACGACCAAAACGATGCGAAACAGACGCCGGTAGCGATTGAGCTGACTAAAATTCTCCAGGGACTCGGTCAGCTGACGGGCTTTGGCGTCGAAGCCCTCCGTTAAAATAGTGCCTACAATGCTGTAATAGACCCGACCAAACAGATTGTGGGAAGTGATGTTCCGCAAGATACTTAAAGCCTCCCGGTCCTCCTTGGGCAGGTTCCCGGTAACCTTGTCCAGAACGGAAAATTCCACTCGGCTGTTCTGATTTCCCCGAAAGACAACTTCACGTCCCTCTTCATCGAATATCTGAACAGAGTGTACCGAACTATTGGCGTCCTGTATGTTTCGCCACATCCGGTCCGGATCCAGGCGTATATCTCGGAGCAAAGAGGACATGGCCCGGCTGCTGTTAAATCGATCTAGATTGTCGACCAAGCCGCGATAATACTCTAAGGAGATGTCCAAAGCCCCCCGCAGGCCCTCTTCGATCCCGGCCTGAAGCCAGAAGCCGATGGTCGCGTTTATAAAGCTTACCGATAACAGGGCCTGGGGTATCGAGGAAATAAGGGAAACAAAGACAAAAAACAGGAGCAGCCGGATTTTCAGGTGGGACCCCGGTCTTTTTAAGGTCCGTTCCCGGATCAGGAGGACTAGCTGATAAATGATGATGCCCAGCAGGATCAGCGGCAGAATGATGGACGCTATTAAAACGATGGTATTGGCCTGGGCGTCTACATTCGCCAGGCTGGCCAGAATGGTTTGGGAAAAAACAACGATCAGTGCCACGAGCACAACCAGAATAAGTACTAAAACAAGGAGTCCAACCGGTGTCGGGTTGCGCGGGTAGAACCTCACAATTTCGGCTCCGGATGCCCGGGAATCTGGATCTCCTGCCACGGGGTCACCGCGGATGAGTAAAAAAGCGAGATAATGTTCAATGGCGGTACCAGCCGGACAGGGTCGAGCCGGATCCGGGCCAGAATATAATAACTGCCGGGCTCCCGCTTGAGGTCTCTCATATCCTGAAGACGAAGATCGGCCAACTGGAAGAAATCGCGCATGAATTCCTCTCGTTGTTCGTATTTTCGGGTTCCCTTTAGTTCCGACTCGACAACATACATGTCCTCGAAAAAATCAAAATAGGCGACCTGCACTACTTTACGCTCCACAAAAAGCCGGTCTCCAAGGAAGGAAAAAAGCCCCCAATTCCGCTCGTATAACCTGGCCTGAAAGACAATTTCGGATTTCAGTCCGTCCTGTATTGAAGCTATGACCTGCTCCGCATCTCCGCCCTTCAAGGTGATGGACACTTCGAGCAGATCACCAACCCGGGCAGCATCTAGAGAAACAGTATCTGCACAAACAGGGAAAGAGCCAATCACCAGGCAGAAGAGGACCAAAAACATCCTGTCTGCCATCGTCATCAGTCCTCTTCGAATTTATTGTTAAAGAGCCGCTCCAGGGCAGCGACCGCTTCCTGCTCGTCACGGCCCTCGGCCAGGATCCTGATCGCTGAATCGTAGGTTGCCCCCAGCGTGATGATGCCCATGATCGACTTGGCGTTGATCTTTTGCGAGTCTTTTTCTAAATAGATATCGGATTCAAACTGATTTGCGGTCTGGACTAAAAGAGCTGCCGGGCGGGCATGTATGCCCGCCCTGTTCTTGATATGGACGACTCTTTCAATCATCGAACTATTTCTCGTCTAAGAATAGCGCCCGAGCGGTCTGGCTTTCGAGCCATTTGGTCACATTTTTAGTAAAATCCTTGGCCGAATTGTAGCCCATCTTCTTCAGACGCTCATTCATGGCTACCGTCTCAATGATAACCGGGATGTTTCTGCCTGGTTTGATGGGAATCAACAGATAGGGCACGTGGACGCCCAATATATCAATCGTGTTGTCCTCCGCTCCAATTCGATCGTAGACAACGTTTGCATCCCACTCCTCCAGCTTGACGACTACCTGGATCTGTTTCTTGTCCCGGATCGCTCCCACGCCGAACAGATGGGCGACATTGATAATTCCCAGGCCCCGAATTTCCATGTGGTGGCTGGAAACCCCCGAGCCGGTCCCGATCAGCAAGTTGCCGCCGACGCGCCTGATCTCTACCAGATCGTCTGCTACCAGGCGGTGACTCCTTTCGATCAGCTCCAGGGCCGTTTCACTTTTTCCCACGCCGCTCGAGCCCTGGATCAAAACACCTATCCCGAAAACCTCCACCAGGACCCCGTGAACGCTCTCCCGGGGAGCAAAGACATTATCCAGCACACGGATGATCCGATTGGTGAATACGGAGGAGGGTAGGTCGGTCTGCAGGACAGGACAATCAGTTCGATGCGCAACGTTGGAGAAGTCCTCGGTAGGCTCCATATTGTGCGTAAAAATGCAGCAGGGGACTTCGTGGGAAAAAAGTGTTTCCAGGGTATCCTGCTTCTTTTCCCGGGCTAGCTTGGAAAGATAGGCTGTTTCGCCCCGACCGAATATCTGGATCCTCTGAAAAGCGAAATTTTCGTAGAATCCACTCAGCTCCAGTCCCGGCCGGTTAATCTCCGGTACCGTCAGCTCGCGCACCAACCCGGCTCTCCCGGTCAAGCATTTCAAATTCAGGGCATCGTTCTCTTTCAAATCCAGCTGGAGGAGATCCAGGACCGTTATCTTTTTCATCGCCGCTCATTCAACTTCTGGAATGTGCAGCGTATTTTTGCCCCTGTGTTCTTGTATTTTGTTCTTTTCCTTGTTTATCTTGAGCCCCATTTTGTCGACGATATTGTCGATACCCTCGAAGATATCGTAATTACTGACACCAACATGGATCGCACTTCCCCAACGAAAATTGATATTCACATCGATTTGATACTCTCGTTTTTCCTGGCTAATTGAAAACAAAAGGTCCATAATGTACTCATTGGCAAAATCGAGACGCTGAAGTTTTTTGTTCAGATGATCCCTGATCCTATCGGTAATCTCTACGTGAACCCCTTTGATGTCTGAATTCATAGAACCTCCTTTTATTAGCGATGATGGGAACTTAAGATATCCAACTCTCTTCTGTATTTCGCCACAGTCCGTCTGGCCAGGATTACACCTTTACCGGCCAGTATTTCGGTAATCCTCTGGTCGGTCAGGTGTTTCCGGTCCTGCTCGGACTCGATTATCTCCCTGACCATCTGCTTGACACCCTGTTTGGAGAAGTTGCTTCCTTCCGGTCCGGATCCGGCCACGGCGCTGGAAAAAAAATACTTCAATTCAAAGATCCCCCACTCAGTTTGAATATACTTACCATTTGTTACGCGGGAAACAGTAGCTTCATGAACGCCTATATCACCGGCGATATCTTTGAGGATCAGGGGGACCAGCTTTTTGGGACCCTCTCTAAAGAAGCCGCGCTGAAACTCAATTATCGCTTTACATACCTTGAGCAGAGTCTCGTTGCGCTGATGAATGCTGCGGATAAACCATTTGGCCTCCTGGAGGCTGGAGTTGACAAAATTCTTTAGTTTCTTCTCCTGGTAACGCTCCTTGTTTTTCGAGATGTCGGCAAAGAAGGGATTTACCCCCAGGATGGGAATCGTTTCGTCATTGAGAATAATGACAAACTCTCCATCCTGAAGCCGGACTCGAATATCGGGAATCACGTAGCGGGGCTGTTCGGTGGAGTAGTTGCGGCCGGGAAGCGGATCCAGCTCCTTTAAAAAGAGCTTGATCTTTACTATCTCCTCTTCCTTGCGGTGCAGGCGCCGGGCAATATCCTTGATCTTGTCTCGTTCCAGGAGGTACAGGTATTTCGCTACTACCTCGTAGCTGCCGGGATAGGCAGAGGGGTGGTTCTTGATCTGTACAAGAAGGGATTCCCTGAAGCCCGAGGTGCAGGTGCCAACCGGGTCAAAGATCTGGACAATTTTCTTGACCCGATTCAGGACCTTCAAATTCTCCGGCCCAACCAGCGTTTCCGGATCTTCGATATGGAATCCATTCTCATCCAGATTCTGGATGAGCAGCTCGCCGACGTTGAATTCGATTTCTGAGATCGGTTGCACCCTGAGCTGCCAGATCAGGTGATCGCGCAGTGATTCCGGCCGGGTCAGTACCCCTTCAATGAATTTACGTTTTGAATCCTTCGAGCCATTGCCCGGACCACGCAAGAAACCTGGATCGGAGGTATTATCAAAATAATTGATCTCCTCGCCCTGATCGGCCTCGGTTTTTGCCTGGTCCAGCGACAGAACGGTATTGTCTTCTACGATTTCCAGGGCGGGGTTCTTCTCCAATTCCATCTCGATCGTGCTTTTTAACTCCTGAATGGGCAAAGCCATGATCTTGATGGCCTGATAGAGCTGAGGCGTCATTTTGAGGCGTTGTTCTTGTCTTAGGACCGGTCTTTGAACTTGTAGCATAGCTTTCGTTTCCCAATGTAATTCTGAAGTATTTGTGGCTCATTTGTCAATATTTTCGTTACATGCGAAACTTTTCTCCAAGGTAAATCTTACGGGCGATCTCGCTCTTCAGCAACACCTCTTTATTACCGGCCACTACGATCTCGCCTAGATTGATGACATACGAGCGATGGGTGATTTCCAGAGTATCCCGCACGTTGTGGTCGGTTATAAGCACTCCGATCCCTTTTTTCGAGAGATCTTCGGCGATCCGTTTAATCTCGTATACAGCGATAGGATCGATTCCGGCAAAGGGTTCATCGAGCAGCAGAAACTCCGGTTCAATGGCCAAAGATCGGGCAATTTCGGTCCTACGTCTCTCGCCGCCGGAAAGTGTATAGGCCTTCTGTTTTCTCAGCTTCCCGATCCCCAGTTCTTCCAGCAGGCTCTCCAGTCTCTGCCGTTTTTCCTGGCGGGAGAGGTCCTTTCTGGTTTCCAGAATTGCCCACACATTCTGCTCCACTGTCAGCTTTCTGAAAACTGAAGGTTCCTGCGGAAGATACGAAATTCCGGCCCGTGCCCGCTTGTACATGGGCAACTGGGAGATGTTCTGTCCGTTCAGGAATATCTTCCCGGCATCAGGGCGGATAAACCCGACAATCATGTAAAACACTGTCGTTTTCCCGGCACCATTGGGCCCGAGCAGCCCCACCACCTCGCCCACTTTCATGGAGAAACTGATGTCTTTTACGGCCACTTTCTTGCCAAAAGATTTCTTCAGTCCATCAACGGTTAGAATCCCCGGCGAAGGGCCTGGCGATGATTCATTCACTCTTCTTCGTCCCCTTCCTCCTCCTGACCCGAGCTGACACTACCCCGGATATCTCCCTCCAGCCTAACCGTGTCGGCCTCTAAATCGATATAGATTTTCAAGGCCCTATATTCGTCGCCTTTCCAGATAACCACCGGCATTCCGGAAAGCTCGAGACGCTCTTCGGCCCGGAGATAGCGGGCAAATTCCGAGCGGCAGACCAGGTCTTTTTTCAGTATTCGAACTCGAATCTGGATGATCGTCTCCTCTGTTTCCTCCCAAGTCTCCAGAAACCCGCCCTTGACCACCAACTCGTTTTCCTTGTCCTCCATAACTACATTCCCATTGACACGCACCACCTTGGTCCGGCGGTTGTAGAAAAGCTCATCGCTCGATATATCGAGGCCGTTTTTCAGATTGATGACTCGGACACCTCCTTCGCAGCGGATATAGTCGAAGTCGCTTCCGTACAGCTCGATCACATCTGCCAGGATCCTGTTGTTGTCCGAAAGGACCTGGGCATTACCGGTAAGCACGGTCCGCTCCCTACCCTTGGCCAGCACGGTTTCCATCTTGTCCCCGCTGAATGAAAAGGTATCCGCTCCCAGGAACAAGGGGAGAAACAGGAGCGTAAAAATGATACTACTCTTCTTCCCAGACATATTGACCTCGCGCAGAGCTGAACTCGAGTTCCTTCTCCCGAAAACCTGCCGAAAAACCCTTACCTTCCACAAAGGACTCATCATCCTTTTTGAGACGCACCGTTTCGGCCGGGTTCGCTTCCAGGCGCTTGCCTTCCTTTGTCCAGCTCAAGCTTTCGGCAAAAAGGGTAGTTTCCTCCTCCGGTGAATAGATGATTATGTTGCCCGAGAATGAAGCATCTTCACTTTTTGTGTAAAATACAGCCCGCTCGGCAATAGCCTCGGTCAGCACCGCGCCGTCATTCCCGAATTCACGATAGTGAATCCCACGTAGATGTATTTCTTCTTTGACGGTATAGGTTTCGGCTCTGTCCGCCTCCAGAATCACGGTAACTCTGCCTTTATTAACAATCGTGTGGGTAAAGTTCATTAGAATCGTCTCGGGTGTCTCTGCGGTCATGGTCTCGGCGATACGGGCCTCTTCATAATCGAGACTGCAGGAAAAGAGAGAGAGCAATATCAGCAGAGTGAGTCTACTTTTTATCATACGCAAGACACGCGGCTACAAAGCTGGAAAACAACGGGTGGATATCAGTCGGTTTGGACTTAAACTCGGGATGAAACTGAACACCGATCGCCCAGCGATGATGCGGCCATTCGACTGCTTCCACCAGGTCCCCGTTCGGGGTATACCCGCCTACTATGAGGCCGGCGTCGGTCATTTCTTTTAGGAAGTTATTGGCGACCTCGTAGCGATGCCTGTGTCGTTCAGTAATGACTTCTCTACCGTAAATCGCCCGAATCTGAGAGTCCGGCCGGAGATGGGTGGCACTCGCTCCAAGGCGCATAGTACCACCGTAGGTCTTTACATCGATCTGTTCCTCCAGGAGGCATATTACCGGATGGGACGTATCCTGAACAAACTCGGTGCTGTTGGCATCGTGCCAGTTTAGCGTATGGCGGACGAACTCGATAACCATTACCTGCATCCCCAGACAAATACCAAAACAGGGCATGTTCCTTTTCCGGGCGTATGCGGCGGCCTCCACCATCCCTTCGATGCCGCGGTAGCCGAATCCTCCGGGAATCAAAATACCGTCCAGACCCTTCAGTACAGTTTCCAAACCATTTTCCGACCGCAGCTGTTCCGAGTCTACCTTCTCAAGCTCTATGCGGCAACTGTTGTCGATGCCGCCATGATAGAGGGCTTCGTAAATCGATTTATAGGAATCGAGCAGCTCGGTGTATTTCCCCACCAGCCCGATCCTGACGACCTGCTCGGCCCCTCTGTAGGTATCTACCACCTTCTGCCAGGCGCTGAAACTTCGAGGATGAAAATGTAAGTCCAGTTTCTCCATAATGATTCGGTCAAGATTCTGCTCCGCAAAAATGAGGGGAATCTCATAAATCGTAACACCGACATCGTACGCAGAGATTACCGCCTCATCCTCAACATTGGTAAACAGGGAAATCTTTTGGCGAAGATCCTGCGGAATAGGCCTGGACGCCCGACAGAGCAGGATGTCCGGCTGAAGCCCGATTTCTCGAAGGTTTTTTACCGAGTGCTGAGTGGGCTTGGTTTTGAGCTCTCCGTCCGATACGGCGGGGACAAGGGTCAGGTGAACGAAGAGAACCTCTTTCTTTCCCCGATCGTGGATAAACTGCCGCGCTGCCTCCAGGAAAGGGATCGACTCGATGTCGCCGACGGTTCCCCCGATCTCGACAATCGTAACATCCACACCCTCTTCATCCCCCACAAGGAAAATTCTGCGTTTGATTTCGTCGGTGATATGGGGGATGACCTGAACCGTTCGTCCCAAATAACGGCCCTCCCGCTCTTTTCGTATCACCTCCTGATAGATCTGACCGGTGGTAATCGAGTTGAGCGAGGAAAGGGGAGCGGAAGTGAAACGGGCATAGTTACCCAGGTCCAGATCCGTTTCCGTACCATCATCGGTAACGTAAACTTCACCATGCTGATAGGGACTCATTGTTCCGGGATCGACATTTATATAAGGATCGATTTTTACCAGTCGGACGTTAAGCCCATGATTCTCCAACAGGCTCCCGATAGAAGCAGCAGCAATGCCCTTTCCCAAACTGGAACAAACACCGCCGGTCACAAAAATGTATTTACTCATACATGTGGAGATTATTCACGGCTTGAACGGTGATGTCAATGTGTAAGGAATTCAGCCAACAATCGGAACTAGGGTATTACCACCGATTGTTGGAGGTTGTCCCTGTCCAGATTGAGGCCCCTAAGCCTGAGCAATTGCGGGTCCCGGCACCCGTACGCAGGCAAAAGCGGTGATTCAATCAAGACTGAAACAGAGGCCAGTATAGGCACGTTCAAACTCACCGCCAGGACCAGCCCCTCGCTGGGATCAATCTCCATCTGGTATTGCTTGAGACCACGATGATAGCAGACTCTGCAGTCAAAATCTCCGCTACTCGATCTGCCGTAGATCTCGAGCTGATCCATGGTAAATCCGTGCTGGAGAAAGAAGCGAATAAAGGCACTGTGTATGTCCGGCCGGAGGTTTTCCAGCTCGGCTATAATCGTGCCGGCGTCAGTGGGGTTCATGCCAACCAGCAACGCACCGGGTCCGTTTGTTTCTTTTAAGATTGCCAGGGGCATGCTGTCCCTGTCGAGAGCAAAACTTTTAATTTCAAGCGCAGTCATGATGTTACCTCATCCTTCTTGTTACATCTACAATATAACCCGTTGGGATAAAAAATCCGGTTTCTTTTGCAATTGACACGTTTTTGTGATGTCAATAGACTTTCCACACCACAAATGGAAAATTTTTTGACGGATCAGGAGTTTACTCTATTCAAAAACTTGATCTACGATCAGAGCGGCATCCACTTCTCCAACTCAAACCGATCGATCCTGGAAAGCAGGCTCAAAGAAAGACTGCGAAAAGTCGATCTGACTACAGCCCAAGCCTATCATACCCTTATCGTGAGGAATCAAGAGGAGATGAAGGTTCTTCTGGACGCCGTTACTACGAACCTGACCCGCTTTTTCCGCAATGCCGCTCATTTTTCTGCCCTCGAACACTACGTTATCCGGGAAATGGCACGCCACAAGCAGGAAAACAACCAACGACAGATCCGGCTCTGGTCCGCGGGTTGCTCTACGGGCGAAGAACCCTACTCTCTGGCCATGATGTTAAAGGAAAAGCTGCCGGCCGGTGTCAGTTTCGAGGTTGTTGGCTCAGACATCAGCCTGAAGTCTCTGATGACTGCCCAGGAAGGGTTCTACCCGGAGAGTAGAATGAGCGGAATTCCTGAGAACTATCTGAACAAGTATTTCGACCAGAAACATGACGGCTACCAGGTAAAAGAGGAAATCAAAAGCCTGGTGAAATTCGACTACCACAACCTGATAAACGACAGCGGGTTAAAGAACATTGACCTGCTTTTCTGTAGGAATGTGCTCATTTATTTCGACGAAGAAGCCCAGAAATCGGCGGTCAATCGCTTTTTCCAGGTCATGACCGACTACTCTTTCCTATTTATCGGTCATTCTGAGTCCCTGTTCGGGCTGCAAACCGAGTTTCAATTTGTTAAGACCGAATGGGCTACATTTTACGGAAAGTTCAGCGCAGCAGGAGGGGCTTGAATGCCAAAGAAGATATCGGTCATGATAGTCGACGATTCAGCGCTCATGCGCAGCCTGGTCAGCAAGTTCTTTGAAGGCCTGCCCGATATCGAGGTAGCGGGCACGGCCATGGACGGACAATTTGCCCTGAAAAAGCTGGACAGCCTGAAGCCCCACCTGATCATCCTTGATCTGGAAATGCCTCGGATGAACGGCATCGAGTTTTTAAAAAACAGGCAGAAACTCAAGCTTGAAATCCCCGTAATCATCCTGTCCTCACTGGCGCGTAAAGGGGCCAGCGTAACCATGGAAGCCCTGGCCCTGGGGGCTTCTGATTTTGTTTTAAAACCGTCGGAACGGGAAAACATCCAGAACACCCGCGAACAACTCATTCAGCTGGTGCGAATCTATGGGCGCAACTACCGCCACAAACTGCAGTTAACTCGAAAACATCCAGACAAAACAGCGCCGGCGCCTCCCGCAGATAAGCGTCCGGCAGTGCACCCCGTACAAACCACAGTTATTTCAGACCAGAAACCGGGCAGGGAAACCGGCCAGGTGGAACTCATTGCCATTGGAATATCCACCGGCGGCCCGAACGCACTGCGCTCGTTTCTACCTAACATCAATAGTTCCCAGGGAATGTTAATCGTGCAGCATATGCCGGCCGGTTTTACCAAGGAATTCGCCGAGAGCCTGAACAAGATATGCCCCATGGAAGTCAAAGAAGCGGAAGACGGCGACCTGATCAAAGCAGGACGTATACTCGTAGCCCCGGGCGATCAGCATCTGACTATCGAGGGCAAAGCCCTGGCGAAAATCGTCAAGCTCTCCGACTCAGGTCCCGTTAACGGGCATCGCCCTTCCGCCGACGTGCTCTTTGAAGAGGTTGCCCGTCATTATGAAAACCGCTCCATCGCCGTCATTATGACGGGCATGGGCAAGGATGGAGCCAATGGAATCGGTTCGATCTACCGGGCAGGGGGCATTACCCTGGCCCAGGATGAGGCCTCCTGTGTAGTGTTTGGCATGCCCCGGGTCGCCATCGAGCGTGGTTTTATTAGCCGGGTCGTCCCGCTTCAGGAAATGGCCGGAACAATCAACGAACTGGCAAAAGAGCACAGCTGATTCTTAAGGTCCCGGAGCAATCGAAACAGCCTCTATTTATTGGGCGGGAAGGGTCTCGACTTGGGCCCGTATTACCCTTACAACTTCCGGATAGGTTTGTGCCCTCCTCCGTCTGAGTAAAAAATTCAGCAGGAAACCCAGGGTTACACCCAAAAAACCGCTGCCCACTTTTACCGCCTCCGGGGCAGCAGGCAGCAGCAGGGTGCAGGCCGCGTAGGTCAGAATAAAGAGTATGAGGGGCATTATCAGCACCATAAAACCCGCCGATACAGCCTTGAGTGCGGGAATAAAATAGTCTACCTGGTCGCCGGACTTGAGGGAGAAATTCTGCGGGTTTTTTACCTCGATAATCTGGTCTTCCTTGCCCCGGCCGCAGGTTCCTCCGCAACTTTCGCAGGCGGAGCTGCAGCTCAAATAGACAATGTCCCCTTCGATCTTATGCACTATTCCTCGTTCTGTCATGATCATCCTCACAATGTATTCGAATCGTTTCAATAGAAGTTGCTTTTCCGTTGCCGTCTATCTCCAGGATCACTCCCTGCAGCTGAAGATTGTCCCAGGTGATTTTTGACTGCTCGTGGACCTGGGTCAGGAATTTGCGGATCTCGATCTCCGGCTCGAGTCCGCCTACGGAGTAATCGCCGCCCGTCCTGCCGGTACCGCAAATGGTCGCTGTTCCCCCGGGCATTATTTGCGCGTCTGCAGTCAATACCTTGCCGTGGCTGCCCATCACTGCCGTTACCTTGCCATCCAGAAAATAAAACATTGTGCACTTTTCCGCGGTGGTGGTGGCGTGAAAATCGACCAGGATGATCTTTGTCTCCTGGGAGAGCTTTTCCAGTAGATCGTTTAATAGCAGAAATGGGTTGTAGAGATGCACGCGCTGGTAGCCAGACTGACCCAGGAGATTGATAACGGCGATCTTCTGCTCCTCGACCGCCCGAACCACCCAACCCCGGCCGGGGTTTCCGCGGGGATAGTTAGCCGGCCGAAGCATGTAGGAGACTTTAGAAAGATGAGGAACAATGTCCTTTTTGTAGTAGATACACTCGCCCGAGGTTATCACGTCGATACCCAATTTGTGCAGGTAGACGGAATGGTTCTTACCGATACCGAATCCGCCCGTAGCACCGTCCCCGTTGGCGATAACGAAGTCAATTGAGCGTTCCTCTCTAAGCTGAGGAAGAAGGTTTTTGACACAGTATACTCCGGACGAGCCGACTATTTCTCCAATGTAGAGGACCTTCAAAATACTCTCTCCGTTTTCTTATACTATAACAACCGAAAATCTTGATATTTTAACAAGATTTTCCATAAAAAACTAATACATCGCGATCTTCCTTTCAGTTGCGAGGGGGCGCCCAGCCTCGAAGATTGCGATATGAACCTAATAGAAAAGATAACAAAAAAAGCAGCGCTTGTGTAACCCGGGGGGGCGCTTTTAACATCACTATTGACAGGGGTGCCCTTATCTGCTATTTTTTTGAGCGCTTAAAGCCCGGATGGTGAAATTGGTAGACACGCTAGGTTCAGGGTCTAGTGCACTTACGTGCATGGAGGTTCGAGTCCTCTTCCGGGCAATATAAATCATTA